>VTLG01014175.1_pt1 | contig 17253 bp, 21 predicted proteins | sample 4694571 | NCBI WGS metagenome assembly VTLG01 (sample SAMN12604809, study PRJNA352737) | marine metagenome | biome: ENVO:00000447; feature: ENVO:00000209|ENVO:00000569|ENVO:01000036; material: ENVO:00002151; isolation source: viral sequences binned using virsorter ...
TCCTATCGCTAGTGGATCAGGGATCAGTTGCAACTGAATGTGGCGCTCTGTGTGGAGTATTCGTTAACAGTCTTAACCGGTCTTACTTCCGCCATAAATATAGCCCAAGCCCTGTAGTCTCAAGCCAGCCGCATCTGATCCCAGATCCATCACCATTGGACTACTCGCATGCTAGAACGCCCGTCGAAGATGGATCAGGGATCAGTTCTGGTGGTGGCGCCATTAGACTTTTGTCTCGAGACCACAACCAGAAGTTGTCCCAACTATTTAAAAGTATTAAAATAAGTTTAAATAATTAAATCAAATATAATGCTTGACTATCCTATTGTCAAGTGATATTTATTTTTTATGCAAACAAATAATAGAAAGGCACAAATGACTAGAATAAGACTAAATCAAGAGTATCGGAACAAGATAGCAAATAGAATGAGAGTGCATCTTGAACAAGAAGATACTGTTGAAAAACAAAACTATGACAATTTGAAAGGCGATCAGATTGACATAAATGACAAGGCGTGGAAAGTTGCTGAACAAATTGTTAGACGACATTATACAAAAGATGATGTTGAGAAAGCATACTATCTTCAAAATAAATTTGAAAATGTTTCTACTATTGCAAAAGATAGTTGTTTTCATTTTCATTATCAAGGCGAAGTAGAAGATAGGGATTATGACAATAATCGTATTATGGTACAGAAACCTATTGAGAAACATTTTGACTTTAGATTAAATGGTAGTCTTGATACTGATAGCAATTCAGATTGGCGACATTCAAACGATAGTGCTTATGGTTATGCTTTGTTTCGTGATGAACTTAAAGCACAAGATAATTGCAATCCTGATATTTTGATTGAACAAGAGGGCAAAGATCACAACCCACATAAAACAAAATATACTGAAAACAATAATAAATATCTTGGTAATGAAGATAGTGGCTATGGCAAGGAGTGGAATGAAAAATATCAATTAGATTTAATTGGTAGAGATTATTGTAGAGATAGGTCAATAGCTTGTACTGAACAAGAGTTTATGTTTTTAATAGATTGGAAAAAACAAAAAGGACAATTTGTTATCGCTCATCATAAATGGATTAACTCTATTTTAGATCAAATGAAAGAAATTAAACTTGGTCTAAAAGGTTATAAATATTTAGATGAAGCAATAGAGTTATCTACTGAACTTGGTTTGAATATTTCTGACGCTGAAATAATTAGAACTAATAGTACAGGTCTAACTATCTACAATCCTAAAAATCTAGCTGATAGAATAAAAGGCATGAAAAACAAAAGAGAGAAAACAAGAGAGGAAAAAATAGCCGAAAGGTTATTATATGAGAAACAACAAAGCGTAAATTAACTGTTGACAAACCTATCCTATTAATGATAGGATAGGTTATTAATTAGAAAGGATAATATGACTAAAACATTCTACATAACTTATTGGGCTAACAAGCACAAAAAACACATTACAAGACAAGGCAAACATGACGAGAAATCTAGATATGGCACATCTAAAAAAGGTGTACCTTATTATGTTTATTATGATCTAGATGCACATGGTTATAGAACAGCAAATACAAGTTGGAAAGTGAGGTACTAATGCCAATAGAAATTAAAGTACTAATTATGTTTATGATTGTTGTTTGTGTTTGGCAAATGGCGAGGTCCAAATGAGCAACTATAATTGGTGCCATGGTCCTGATTGCCATACTCAACAAACACAATCAAGAGTGCGAGGCTCAGGCGATAATAAAGTATTAAGAACTATTAAAATAAAACTTGGTACTGAATATATTAGACAAAGTATATTTGCTTATTTTTGTAATCAGCGATGTTTAATGGATTTTATGAATGAGCATAGAGATAGAATAGTTGCACTAGCGCCAAGGCGCGAGCCGCTCGAAACACCGATCAAGGTTGTAAAGAATAAGTATGAGAGTTATAGATATGAATGGAATGGTGAGGGTGGAAGTGAACGAGTACCATACATGGCAACAAGAACTATAATTAAAAGTGTTGACAATGATTAAGGGATAGTATAGGATAACTAATATGAAAACAAATACAGACAACAGAACAGAAGAGAGACGTAATAGATTCAATGGTGAATCTATTATGCTAACTAAAGAAGAAGCAAGACGTCATGACAAATTATTTATGCACGAAATCATGGCAACCCTAGAAGACAGGACACTTGGCACAGGTGCAAGTAAGCACTGGCAAAAAATGCGAGACGAGTTGTCTTGGTTTATGAAACACAACGCCAAAGCATACATGGTCTTGCTAGACTAATCGTCAACCACGGCACGGGCGAGCAATCGCCCTTGCTACAATACACATTCAATAGAGGTACCACACCCAATCCCAATAAACTTTGTAACGATATAAGCGATACACCTTAAAATAAAAAGGGGTCCCACTACTCTCGGTTGTATTGCTTGATTTAGACAGTTAATGGTGGTAAAAAACTTATTGAACACCTAAGATGGTGCAAAAAATTTTATAAAAATTTTTATGAATTTGAATGATATAGATATAAGTAAACTACCTGCTGACGTTAGAAAAGAACTTTTGCAATTACAGGTTCTTGTTGCTCAGAAAAAAATTAAAAATAAAGCTAAAGATGATTTTATGTCCTTTGTCAAAGCTGTGTGGCCCGAGTTTATAGAAGGTGCACACCACAGAGTCATAGCACAAAAGTTCAATGACCTTGCTACAGGAAAAATTACGCGTCTAATTGTAAACATGCCACCAAGACACACGAAGTCTGAGTTTGCATCTTACTTGTTACCAGCATGGATGGTGGGCCGTAATCCAAAATTAAAAATAATTCAAGCCACTCACACAGGTGAACTGGCAGTTAGGTTTGGTCGTAAAGCAAAAACACTAATTGATAGTGAAGATTATAGAAAAATTTTTGATACAACGCTTAGAGAAGACAGTCAAGCTGCAGGAAGATGGGAAACTGCGCAAGGTGGAGAGTATTTTGCAGCTGGTGTTGGTGGAGCAATCACGGGCCGTGGTGCGGATTTATTGATTATTGACGATCCACACTCGGAACAAGACGCAATGTCAGCTAGCGCCTTCGATAATGCGTACGAATGGTACACATCAGGTCCACGTCAGCGTCTTCAACCAGGAGCAAAGATCGTTTTAGTCATGACAAGGTGGTCAAAAAAAGATTTAACAGGAATTTTATTAGATAATCAAAAAGATATCAAAGGTGATCAGTGGGAAATTGTAGAATTTCCGGCAATCATGGACCACGGAAAAAAGAAAAAACCTGTTTGGCCGCAATATTGGAAAATGGAAGAGCTAGAAAAGGTAAAAGCAACACTTCCGGTTGGAAAATGGAACGCACAATGGATGCAAAAGCCAACTTCTGAAGAAGGAGCGATTATAAAACGTGAATGGTGGCGAAAATGGGAAAAAGATCACTTACCAACTTGTCATTATGTGATTATGTCGATGGATACGGCGTTTTTAAAAAAAGAAACGGCCGATTATTCGGCAATTACGACTTGGGGAGTGTTTTATCCTAACGAAGACAGTAAACCTAACTTAATTTTGCTAGATTCACTTAAAGATCGATATGAGTTTCCAGAATTACGTCGTGTAGCGTTAGATCAATACAAATATTGGAATCCTGACATGGTAATCGTAGAACAGAAGGCATCTGGAACTCCTTTGACTCACGAATTAAGACAAATGGATATTCCAGTTATGACCTTTACACCAAGCCGTGGTAATGATAAACACGTTAGAGTAAATTCATGCGCACCATTATTTGAGGCAGGAATAATTTGGGCCCCCGATATGAAGTACGCGGAAGAAGTTATTGAGGAATGTGCATCATTTCCTTATGGCGATCATGACGATTTAGTCGATTCTATGACTATGGCTGTTATGCGATTCAGGCAGGGAGGCTTCCTACCCCATCCAGAAGATTATGAAGATGAAAAAAAAGAACCTAGGAAGATGGAGTATTATTAATGGCAGCAAAAGGATTACAAGCACTTTATAATCTTTTATTAAAAGATGTAGTTAAAGGATCTGGTCAAGCATCAGGTATTATGTCTATTGGTAAAGATGTTAGAAAGCTAGCTGACAAAAAACTTCAAACTTATATCACAGCTGCACAAAAACAAGGTGTTGATCTAGACAATATGTCCGAACAAGAAATAAGATATATACTTGAACTTAACAAACCTAAAGCACCTAAAGTTTACTCTAATCAAGAAGCAGCTAAATATTTAGAGATGTTTTTAAACCAGAATAAAAAAGGTGATGTTGTAGATTTAACAGGAAAAAAATTAGACACTAGCCAAGGTATCATGGGTGGTAAGTCGGTAAAAGAATTAATGGAGTCCGGGCAAGTTCAAAAAGGAACTCAAGGACTTAAAAAAAGTGACAAAGTTGTTAAGAGAGAAATGTTTGAAGAAGCTAATAAGAAATTTAACAAAACAGATGAAGTAGTTACTGTTGATAGTGTTATTACAGGTATTAAAAAATTAAAACCTATTGAAGCAATGAAAGAAGCAAATAAAGTTTTAAAAGGAGAAGGTCAATATAAAAATTTATCAAAAGCAGATAGAGAAAAAATTGCAATGGATGAAAGTGTTACTGATCATATTTTTGAGAGAGAAATTAAACCTGATCCAGAAGATATGGCACAAGGTGGACGTGCAGGTCATTATACAGGTGGTATGGTTGACGTTGAACCAAATTTATCTGATATCGGTCATGGTTCAGACTCATTAATGTCTAGAACAAGATTAGTTGCACCAAACAGTCAGGCAACAACATCCACAGGATTAAATTATTTACTTGCAGAAGACAATGACAATATAAGAGTTCCGTTTGCAGGTGGCGGCGATCCTAGAAGACGTGCTTTTTTAAAATTAATGGCAACACTAGGTGGTGGTGTGGCTGCAGCTAAAACAGGTATATTGGGACTTGGTGAAGGAGCTGGTAAAAAAGCTATTACTGAAACTGTAAAACAATCTGTAGGATCAGGAACAACGCCTCCTCCATATTTTTTTAAACTGGTAGAAAAAATTAAAACACTAGGTGATGATACATTAGCAACGAAAGATAAAGTTATTGCTAAAAAATATAAAGACTATGTTATGGAAGAAGACTTTGCCGGCAATATAGAAATTATGAAAAAAGGTGGAGATGATATGTTTCCTGAAGATGTTTACATGAGTTACAAAGTAGATGAAGTTCCAATAAAAGGTAAAAAAGGTTCTACAAAAGTTGAAGAGTATGAAGAGTTTACTGCAAGACCAGACATGGAAGGTAAAATGAAAGATGTTGAACCAGGTGTACCAGATGAAGTTGTTAATGAAGGATCTGTGTTTGAAGATAACATGACAGAGTTTGGAATGACTAAAAAAGCAGATGGCGGTCGTATTGGTTTTAGTGGTGGTAACTTAGCTAAATTTTTAGCAGATAGAACAATTACAGGATCATCACGTAAATTTTTAGAAAAAGTATTTGGTAAAGAAACATTTGAAAACATGATTAGAAATGATCCTGAGTTACACAGAGGAATGTTAGAAGTTGTAGAAATGTTTAGAAACAGAGATAAAGAAGGTTTAAAAATGTATTTACAAAAATTCTTGCCTCATATGGATGATGCAACAGTAGAAGATTTTATAATAGGTAGTGGTGACACTGCAGGTATTGAAGGCCAACTAATTAGACTTGGTAGTGGTCGAGATTACAAAGGTAAAATAGAAATGATAAAAGAAGCTGACAATAGAAGAAAATTAAATGCGTTAGATGTTTCAAAAATGAAACCAAACGCTGAGGGTGGTCGTATTGGTTTATTTTTAGGTGGTCCATTAACAATAGGAAAAGGTCAACTTAAAGAATTATTAAAATATATGGCTAAAGGAGCTTCTCACGGTAAAACCGGTTCTGAAATGTTACAAATGGTAAACCCTAAACAATTTAATAAAATGTTAAATGATCCTGCTACAATGGGTAAAGTTACTGCAGATGCTCCTGAAGGAATGCCTGGATTAATTAAAAATTATATAAAAAAACTGGATAGTGAGCGAGCTGATATGCTTGGCGAACTTATTGGCACTGGTAGAAAAATAAAAAAAGCTGATGACGATATAATCAAATATAAAATGACAATAATAGAGGACATGGTGTCTAAAGGAATGGATAGAAAAACAGCTGAAAACATGGCAGAAACTTTGGCAACGATGATGGAACAACAAGCTGGAAAAAAAGCTACCCCTAAAATTACCGACCAAGGTTTATTAGAAATGGAAAACATACAAAAAAATTTATTGACTAAAGATCGTAAGCTACAAGCAACAGGCGGTCTTACAACTATGTTAGGAGAATAATGGAATACGACATAGAAAAAATTCTCACAATGTACGAGGATGACTACACTCCGGCTATTGGTCCAAGAGCCATGGTTGGTGAAATAACGGACCAACAAACACAATTCGGTAGACCTATTTATCAAACACCTGGAGGTGAAAGAGTATCAGAAAAATCTACAACACTATTTTTAAATGGTAATTGGATGAATGTTCCAAGTATTCATGGTGGTAAATCTTTTAATGAAGATGAATTACGACTGATGATTAAACGAGGAAATATAGAACCAACTAGTGTTCATAAATCTAAAAATGAAGCAGAAGCAGCAGCTAAAGCAAGATCAGATTCTATGGTCCCCGGACCACGGAACATGGCTTATGGTGGACGAATACCGTTTGCCTATGCAGGTCCAGTTAAATTTGAAAATATTATAAAACCTAAAATATACGAAGGAAATAGATTTAGTAAAAAAATGCCTAAAGGCACATTTAGTATAAGATTGTATATGGGGTTAGATGAAAACGGTGAAAAAATTTTTAAAACTTTTGTTGGAACTAAAAAACAATTAAAAAAAATATTTGATCAATACAATAAAGGTAGAGTTAAAGGTGAATTACCAACAATGGTTGATGGTGAAGTTTATCAAGTTAGACAAGGAGAAAATAAAGGCAAGTGGGCAATTAGAATGCCTAAAGATGATAGTTATAGTTTTTTTGATACTCAAGAATTAGCGGAACAATATAAAACAAATTATCTTAATGACCCTGCTAATCAAGTAGGTGGTGATAGAACTGTTGGATTAGAAAATAAAAAATATCCTAAAGGATATTTAACTAAAAAACAATTTTTACAATTTTTAAAAGACAACGGCATTACAGGAAAAAATGCAGCAAGTTTTGCTAACAATTTTGGAATTAAAACCAAACCTAACCCCTATAATAAAAATCTTGTAATTTATGACACAAGTGAATTTACGGAAGAAAAAATAAATGACATACAAAGAGCACAAGTTAAAGCTGGAAGCGGAAGTAAAGAAGCAAAGAAAAAGTTTCCTATAAAAACAAAATCAGATATTGCACAAACTAGATATAAAGCCATCGAAGAAAAATTTGGTGTAAAAAAAGGCAGTCCTTTAGAAGGTAAAAGAAAATTAAAAGTTGATATGGGACATGCTGGTAATATTTATAGTCCATTTAGTGATGAGTTGATTACGTTAGATAAATTAACATACACACCATCACAGATTAATGAAATCATAGGTCAAAAAGGTGGTATTGACGATAAGATTAGAGCAATTCAAAATTCTCAATTTAAAGTTATAAATAAAATGAATGATGCAGATGCTGCTAAATATATGGATAACAATAAAATACCTTACAACAAAGCTTCAAGTAATTTTAAACAACAATTATTAAGTAAATCAGATGCAACTTTAACTAGATTAGTTTTAGACTCAGGTGGAGAAAAAGTTGCTAGGCTTAGTGATGGAACAACGTTTGGTGGGTCATTTTTAAAAAATCCTGTTGATTTTTTTGATGAGTTTAGCGGCATGACAGAAAAAGACTTTGTAGATTTTAGAAGAAAATACATAACTGATGAAGGAAATTTATCTCGTTCTATATTAAGTAAAGATGCAAATAAAAAAAGATTAAAAATTAATTTAGTTAATACAGATAACATACCGAGAGAAGTTTTAAAAGATGACTTAAGTCCAAAAGAGTTAAAAGAGTTAACAGATAATTTAACCAAGTTAAAATTTTTTGAAATGAATAGAGCTTCGTCAATGAAGTCTGCAAAGGTGTCAAAAAAAGAATTATCAAAAGTTTTACAAGATTTTGAAAAACACGGTTGTGGTTTAGCAGCAGGTGGTAGAATTTTATTTGCAGAAGGAACGCCAGGCGGAAAACCAACTAAGTGTGCACAAAAAGGAGTTGCAAGATTTATTGATGATTTAAAAAAAGGAAACTATTCTAAAGCTACGGTAAATCTTTTAAAAGGTGGTGGTAATTTAGTAAAAAACATACTTGATCCAAAAGAATTGTTAAAACTTAGAAATTATTTTGGTCCAGTAGCATTAGGTTTTATGGCAGCATACGAAGGTGGTGTAATTGGTGATGATGTTATTAGACAAGGCACACCTTTAAATGAATCGTTAGCCAACAACTGGTTAACAAAATCTTTCCTACCTTACACAAAAAATTATGCTCAAGCTAAAAATTTATTAGAGTCTGGCACAGTACCAGCTAACATGAAAAAATATGTTCAAGATGTAGTAACATTTAATGAAGCATTAAAAGATATGCAAGGAATAGAAAACAGAGTTTCTTCTAGATTAGTTGATCAAGGCGGTTATGGAATGATTGATGGCACTTCTATGTATTCACAAGAGCAACAAGACAAAGAAGATGCAGATGTAATTAAAAAATTAAGTGGCATTACAGATTATAATTTTTTAAGCGGCTCAGCTAAAGATTTAGAATATAAAAAAATGTTAGATGAAATGGAAGCAACACGAATGGCTAAACCAAAAAGCATAAATATTTTTGGTAAAGATTTTCAATACTCAGATGGATTTAGTCCTTTATTTGGTTTTGGTAGTTTAAAAGATAGAAATCAAACAGTGGCTTTTGATGACTATATATCACCAGTAGATACACCTAAAGATTTAAGACCAATAACTTACATGGATGCTGAATACGAAGATGTAAAAACACTACCGGCAGCAGAAAGAAAAAGATATGAAGATTATTTTACAGAAAAAGGTTTTCTTAAACCAAGACAAAGTTTAAGTGAATTAAAATTGGGTGATTCAAATGTTTACGAAGAAATTTTAAAAGATTACAACAAGTTTCAAAGACAAAAAGAGGCATCGCAATATCCTGGTTATTATGGTACACAGGAACCAGATAGATTTATGGAAGGAGGCATAGCTAGTTTAAATGTCAAAAAATAGAAACCCACAACCTAAAAAACCTAATTTAGCACAAAAGCTTCAAGCTAATCCTGGTTATAAATGGTGGGCGGTTCCACCTAAAAAGGGACCTCTATCACAAGGGTTGAAATTACCACCAAAACAAGTTAAGAAAGTCTAGGAGAAAATATATGGCAGATATAGATAAGTCTCTCCCAAACGTTAAACGACCAGAAGAAGTTGCAGAAGAAATTAACGTTGAGGAAATTCAAGAGACACCAAAAGGACCAGTAGAAGTTACAGAAGACGAAGAAGGGGCTACAGTTGATTTTGATCCAAGTCAAATGCCTTTACCAGAAGAAGGTGATTTTTTTGCAAACCTAAACGAATTACTTCCGGAAGATGATACGAGTGCCATGGGTAGTCAGTTACAACAAGACTACATGGAATATAAAATGTCTCGTAAAGAATGGGAACGAGCATATATTACTGGACTAGACTTATTAGGATTTAAATACACAAACAGAACTGAACCGTTTCAAGGAGCAAGTGGTGCAACACACCCTGTTCTTGCAGAAGCAGTTACACAGTTTCAAGCTTTAGCTTATAAAGAATTATTACCCGCAGACGGACCTGTTAGAACAATGGTAATGGGAAAATCAGATCCACAAAAAGAAATGCAAGCACAAAGAGTAAAAAATTTCATGAACTATCAGATCATGGATCAGATGAAAGAATACGAATCTGATTTTGATCAAATGTTATTTTATTTACCACTTGCAGGTTCAACATTTAAAAAAGTTTATTATGACGATTTATTGGGACGAGCTGTTTCTAAGTTTGTTCCAGCGGATGACCTTGTTGTTCCGTATACGGCTACCTCATTAGACGATGCGGAATCAGTCATACACGTTGTCAAGATGTCAGAAAACGAATTAAGAAAACAGATGGTATCTGGTTTTTATTCTGACATCGAATTGACAAAACCAACTGGTACAGTAACAAACGAGTTGGAAGAAAAAGAACGAGAAGTCGAAGGACTTACAAAATCCCAAAGAGTAGATCCTTTATATACAATTCTAGAATGCCACGTTAATCTAGACTTGGAAGGATTCGAAGACCTTGGCGCCGACGGAGAGCCAACGGGAATAAAATTGCCTTACATCGTAACAATCGAAGAAGGCAGTAGGAAAGTTTTGTCTATTAGACGAAACTTTGCGCCCAATGATCCAAAGAAAAATAAAATCCAATATTTTGTCCACTTCAAATTTCTGCCAGGACTAGGATTTTATGGCTTAGGATTAATTCATATGATTGGCGGATTGAGTCGTACTGCAACTGCGGCTCTCCGTCAGTTATTAGATGCTGGAACATTATCTAATTTACCAGCCGGATTTAAACAGAGAGGTGTCAGAGTAAAAGATGACGCCGCAAATATACAACCAGGAGAATTTAAAGATGTTGACACTCCAGGTGGTAATCTAAAAGATGCATTTGTATTCTTACCTTACAAAGAACCTTCAGCTACATTATTGCAGTTGATGGGTATTGTAGTTCAAGCAGGACAGAGATTCGCGTCCATTGCTGACATGCAGGTTGGGGACGGGAATCAACAGGCCGCTGTTGGTACAACCGTAGCTCTTTTAGAACGTGGTTCAAGAGTAATGTCAGCAATCCATAAAAGACTGTACGTAGGTCTTAAACAAGAATTTAAATTACTTGCCAAAATTTTTGGTGAGTCTTTACCAGCTGAATATCCTTATGATGTTCCTGGTGCATCAAGAAATGTTAAGGCAACAGACTTTGATGCTAGAGTAGATATTTTACCGGTAGCTGATCCTAATATATTTTCTATGTCGCAAAGAGTATCACTTGCACAAGAACAATTAAGATTAGCAACTTCTAATCCACAAATGCATAATATGTACATGGCTTACAGAGGAATGTATGAAGCGATTGGTGTAAAAGATATTGATAGAGTCTTGCCACCGCCTCCACCGAATATGCCAAAAGATCCGGCAATCGAACACATAGATGCAATGGCGATGAAACCTTTTCAAGCGTTTCCAGGTCAAGATCACAGAGCACACATAACTGCTCACTTAAATTTTATGGCAAGTAACTTTGTTAGAAATAATCCTAGCATTACTGCAGCATTAGAAAAAAATATTATGGAGCATATATCATTGATGGCACAAGAACAGGTACAATTAGAATTTCCACAAGAATTTTCTATGTTACCACAAATGCAACAAATGGCTGTACAAAACCCACAAGCACAACAACAGCTACAACAAATATCACAAAAGATAGAAGCTAGAAAAGCTTTATTGATTGCAGACATGACTGAAGATTTTATGAAGGAAGAAAAACAAATAACATCTCAGTTTGATCATGATCCATTACTTAAATTAAAACAAAGAGAAGTAGATTTAAAAGCTATGGAAACAGAACGTAAGATGAAAGAAGATGAAGCAAGAATAAATCTTGATAGAGCTAAAATGGTACAAGCAAAAGATCTAAACGAACAGAAACTTGAACAAAACGAAGATTTAGCTAAATTAAGAGCAGATACAGCTATTGAAAAATCATTAATGTCTGCGGATGTTAAATTAACATCAGATGCAATGAAGGCTAGAGACGTAAATGTCTTGAAAGGCCCTAAAAGATAGTATATTAACAATTAGGAGAAAATTATGAAGGACCCAAAAATAACAAAACCAGTTGGAGTAAACAAAGACGGTTATGCTAGTGGCGGAGTAGATATAAAAATACCTTCTCAAAATATTCACTTAGATCCAAGATCTCAAGGAAGTATTAGAGGAAGAAATTATATTGCTCAAGGTGACAGTGCAGACGTTAAAGGTACTCGAGCTATTAGAAAAGAAAAGAAACCTGTAAAGGCTACTTGGTACTAACATGTGGTTATCGGCAATTAAATTAGCCGTATCTGCTGGAAGTAAAATTTATGCTAACAAGCAGAAAACGAAGATGGCTATGTCAGAAGCACAGCTTATGCATGCTTCTCGTATGGCCGAAGGTAAGGAAGCTTACCAGGGAAAACTTTTAGAAGCCCGTCAGTCAGACTGGAAGGACGAGGCAGTTTTGATAATTCTCAGTTTGCCCGTCGTAATTTTGGCTTGGGCAGTCGTATCGGACGATCCAAGTGCGATGGACAAGGTAAAATTGTTCTTTGAAATGTTTTCGCAGCTCCCGTCATGGTTCACTAATTTGTGGATCCTTGTAGTTGCGAGCATATATGGTATAAAGGGAACACAAATTTTCAGAAATGGAAAAAAATAATAAGGAGAAAATATGAGACAAAACGGAGTAAGATCAAATGTCAGATTCCCAACTGGAGCATCTGGTATGAAAAAAGGTGGCAAAGCTAAGAAGCAAGGCTACAAAGATAGAAAAGATGAATCTATCGCTATGAGAATCAGAAAAAAAAGAACTAAGAAACAACTTAGAGCTTCTGCTGATGAATCATACGGTAAGTTTGGATCTAAAGCTAAAAAGTCTGGTAAAATAAATAGGTAATACTATGGCTAAAAGATTTGGATCAGATGATGGTGTTATAACACCTTATGAAGAAAAAAGAGGTAAAGCTATAGCTGCAGCTACAGGCAACCCTTATAAAAAAGGTGGAAAAGTTTGTAAGATAGCTAAAAAAGGAAAAGGCAAAGCTTACGGAAAAAATTCATAATGTTTAAAAAAATAAAAAAATTCATTTGTAAGATCTTTAATATTAAAGCATGTCAATGCGATGATGAAAAAGATCCACATGAAGAGTACTATCTTGATGTGCCGGAACCAGAAATTCCAGTGCATGAAGAACCCAAAAAACTACATTGCGGATCACATATGAGATTTATAAAATCTTGTCCTCAATGCATTGCACTAACATAAAGGAGAAAATATGAAAAAAGGGTATCATAAAACAAAAGACGGACGTACAGTTAAAAAAGGTTTGTATTATTATATGAATAGAGCTAAAAAAAGAGGCACTAGCAAACCAGGTAAAGGAACTGTTTCTGACAAAGCTTTAAAAAGATCAGCAAAAACAGCTAAGAAAAAATAATGGCTGAAAATCCTATAAGACGAACTACCGGTAAAGGTGGTAATTATAGAAAGACCAAATCTGGAGCTGGCATGACTAAAAAAGGTGTTGCCGCATATCGAAGAGCGAACCCAGGCTCAAAACTAAAAACAGCCGTGACTGGTAAAGTGAAACCGGGATCAAAAGCTGCAAATCGACGTAAGTCGTACTGTGCAAGAAGCGCAGGCCAACTCAGACGATCATCTGCAAAAACACGTAACGATCCTAATTCTCGAATCAGACAAGCACGGAGAAGATGGAAATGTTAAATGGAACCCGAACAAGTACTCAATAGTCTAAGAAGAGCAATCACAAGAAGAGTTGAACAACTAGCACTGAATGTAACATCTGGTGGTGTTGACAACATGGAAACTTACAAGTATATAATAGGACAAATTAATGCATTGGAATCAGTGCGTCAGGAAATCTCTAACCTGCTAAACGATAAGGAGCAAAATGACAACAGAGGAACAGTCATCAACATCGGTGACAAAAAAAATAATAACCCCAAATAAAAAATTAGTTGGGTTAAAGAAATCAGAAGAACAAAAAGAAGTTACAAACGAAAAAGCAAAACTTCCTCAACCAACAGGTTGGCGTATGTTAGTTTTACCATTTAAAATGAATGAAAAAACTAAAGGTGGAGTTTTACTTGGACAAGAAACAATTGAGAGACAACAAGTAGCATCACAATGCGGTAATGTACTTGCGATGGGTCCTGATTGTTACAATGATAAAGATAGATTTTCAAAAGGTCCATGGTGCAAGGTGGGAGACTGGATAGTCTTTGCACGTTATGCCGGATCTAGAATAGAAATTGAGGGTGGGGAAGTTCGTCTTCTTAATGATGACGAAGTATTAGCAACTGTGCAAGATCCAACAGATATCTTGCATAAATTTTAACATAGGAAGGACACTATGCCAGAGGAAGAAAAGAAAACAGTAGACATTGATACATCCGGTCCAGAAACCGAAGTTAATGTCCCTGAAGTAAAAGATGAAGCAGTAGTTGATACTGCTCCTAAAGAAGCAACGGAACAAGAAACAGTAACAGAAGAAAAAGTAGAAACAGAAAAAAAGGAAGATGAAAAATTAGAAGATTACAGTAAAGGTGTGCAAGCTAGAATTGCAAAACTTACGCGTAAGATGAGAGAAGCAGAAAGAAGAGAAGCTGCTGCAATCGAATATGCTACTGCGATCGAAAAAAAAAGAAAACTAGATCAGGAAAGATTTAATAAAGTCGATTCTGATTACACTGCTAAATTTGAGGAAAGTGTAAAATCTGGAATGGAAATGGCTCAGCAAAAATTAGCTACAGCTATTGAAGCAGGTGATGCAACAGCTCAAGTAGAAGCAAATAAAAAAATTGCTGAGTTAGCTTTCGAGAATGCTAAACTAAAGCAAATAAAACAAGATAAGCCAGTTGAACAGGAGACTGTTAAACTGTCTGACGGTGGAAACTTACCAAATCAAACCCCTCAACAAATGCCTCAAGCTGATCCTATGGCTGAAGATTGGGCTGCAAAAAATAGATGGTTCGGAACAGATAGAGCTATGACATTTACTGCATTCGAGATTCACAAAGATTTAGTTGAAAAAGAAGGTTATGATCCTAAATCAACTGAGTATTATACTGAGATTGATAAAAGGATTAGAGTTGACTTTGGGCATAAATTTGATAATAATGAAACTAAGCAAACGAACAGGGCCGTTCAGTCGGTAGCTTCGGCTAACAGAAGCTCAAAACCTGGTCGCAAAACTGTGAGACTCACATCATCACAGGTAGCAATAGCTAAAAAATTAGGTGTGCCACTCGAAGAGTATGCTAAACAACTAAAACTCACGGAAGGAGCATAGTATGAAAAAAGACACAAATAAAACTTCTCGTGCGGCTGTTACTCGGTCAAAAACTGAAAGACCAAAAGAGTACAAGCCACCATCTTCTCTAGATGCACCACCAGCGCCAGACGGATTTAGGCACAGATGGATAAGAGCAGAGTCAATGGGTTTCAATGATACCAAAAATATTCATGGTAGATTGAGATCTGGTTATGAGTTAGTGAGAGCTGACGAATACGACACTGATCAATATCCTGTAGTACTAGACGGTAAATACGCTGGAGTGATTGGAGTAGGTGGCCTTCTCCTGGCAAGGATACCCGAAGAACTCGCGCAGGCTCGAATGGACTATCAGGCAAAACAAACTGAAGGTCAAGATGAGTCAGTCGAAACCGACTTACTTAGGGATCAGGATAAGAGAATGCCTATCAAAATTGATAGAAATTCTAAGCACACTTTCGGTGGTACCAAGAAATAATATTTCTAAAACTATCGGAATAAATTAACCCGAACTGGAGGCCGTTTTACGACGGCAGGTTCATAAGGAGTAATAACTATGGCAAATAGAAACACTGTAGGATTTGGTTTGATTCCTCAAGGTACTGTTGGTTCAACACCAGCTACTGGCGGACAAGGTAAATACTACATCGATGCCGCGTATGACAAAGATCTTTTTCAAGGTACTGTTGTACAAAGCAAAGCCGGGTATATTGCGTCAGCGCAAGCTACTCGAACTCTACTAACCATCGGTGTATTGAATGGAATTTTCTACAACGCGGCTACTACTAAGAAGCCAACGTTTGCAAATTTCTACGATCAACCGATTACTCCGGCCAATAGTGAAGATATAACAGCGTTTGTTATTGACAACCCTATGCAATTATTTTTAGGTTGCATGGACGCGGCTGCAGCACAAGCAGAATACGGTAAAACTTATTCTATGACTGCGCAAGATCCGTCTGGAAGTACAACTTCAGGTCAATCAACAGATAAATTAGACTACACTAATAGACACGCATCCAACAACCAATGGAGACTGTTAAGAACGGCTGAGGACCCTGAAAACAACGATTTAGCTGCTGCTAACACATCAGTTATCGTTTGTTCAAACCTTAACCAATACTTACAGAACACTGGTACTGCTGGTATTACGTGGCAATAATAGGAGCAAATAGACATGGCAATATCACGAGCACAACTAGTTAAAGAACTAGAACCAGGCCTAAATGCACTATTTGGGCTGGAGTACAAAAGGTATGAAAATCAGCATGCTGAGATTTATACTACGGAATCATCTGACAGAGCTTTCGAAGAGGAAGTAATGTTATCTGGTTTCGCTAACGCAGATGTAAAAGCAGAAGGTCAAGGAATTGCGTACGACGACGCGCAAGAAACTTACACTGCTAGATACACAATGGAAACGATCGCGCTAGCTTTCGCTATCACAGAAGAAGCAATAGAGGACAACCTTTATGACAGACTTTCTTCTAGATACACAAAAGCACTAGCAAGATCTATGTCCAATGCTAAAGAAGTTAAAGGCGCAGCAGTCTTGAACAATGGTCTACCGTCAGTGGCGGCAGCATCAGCGTTTCAAACAGGTGACGGCGTTAACTTACTTTCTACATCACACCCGACTATCTCAGGTACTGTAGCAAATACTTTAGCAACACAAGCAGACTTAAACGAAACTTCATTAGAACAATCGCTAATAGACATCGCAGCGATGACTGATGAGAGAGGTTTAAGAATAGCAGCTAAAGGAGTTAAAATGATAATTCCTTCTGCTAATCAGTTCAATGCTGAAAGACTTATGAAGTCTCAAGGTAGAACTCAAACTGCTGATAATGACATAAATGCAATCAATTCAATGGGAATGATTCCTCAAGGTTACAGAGTGAACAATTTCTTAACTGATGCTGATTCATTTTACATTATTACGGACGTTCCAAATGGTATGAAGATGTTCTCAAGAACTCCATTGACAACTTCAATGGAAGGGGACTTCGATACTGGCAACGTTAGATACAAAGCTAGAGAAAGATACGCTTTTGGCG
>VTLG01003684.1_pt1 | contig 17248 bp, 19 predicted proteins | sample 4694571 | NCBI WGS metagenome assembly VTLG01 (sample SAMN12604809, study PRJNA352737) | marine metagenome | biome: ENVO:00000447; feature: ENVO:00000209|ENVO:00000569|ENVO:01000036; material: ENVO:00002151; isolation source: viral sequences binned using virsorter ...
AAAGAAGTCATCAATGCAGCTGCTGATACTATCTTAGCTAATACAAACAGTAGATTAACTGAACTTATACCACAAGCTAAAGATTGGACTGATACTTTAAAGACTGTAGCAAGAGAAAACCCTGAATTCCTTAAACCTTTATTACTCGCTAATGAGTTTACTGATGGTGATGTAGACTCTTTGTTTAAATTACATAGATGGGCTGGTGAGAATTTAGGAGTATTTAAGAAAGCAATTGTTGATCTTAACCCTGAAGTACCTTCAATTATCAATAAGGCAATGTGGAGTAATTTATTTAACTCTGCTCTATCAGCTCTAGGAACGCCTGCAAGGGCTGCTGCTGGTAACTTGACTGGTTTATTAGGTAAAGGTAGTGCAACCGTGTTTGGAGCCGTTACAGAAGGTGATCTAGCTAATGCTAGGAAAGCTATGGTTGCTCACTTTGCATTAGATAATACTTTACAACAAGCATTTCAACATATGAGACTTGTATTTAGGAAGGCTTCTACTAATCCTAAAGATGTAAGTTATGTAATGCGTAGTGATATTGCAATTAAAACTGAAAAAGGTTTAGATGCATTAAGAGCTTTTGCTGATGCTTCTAGTGCAGAAGGTGAAGATGGAGCTAAAATGCTTCTTAAAATCTATGAAGATCTAGATGCAATGTCAGTAGACCCTGTGCTTAGATTTGGTGGTAATGCTATGACTGCATTAGATGGTTTTACTAAATCAGTAGTAGCTAATACAGAAGCTAAATATCTAGCATTTAATAAATTAGCTCAATCTGGTGAAGAAATAACTGAAACTAGTATTAGAAAAGCTACTGAAGAAATCTATAATAAATGGCATGATGCTAATGGAATGATTAGTAATGCAGCTGTAGATACAATAACTAGTGAAATAGCACTTAATGCTGATTCACCTATTGTTGATGGAGCTAATTGGTTTATTAAACGATTCCCTCTTGCTAGATCTTTTATTTGGTTCCCTAGAACTGGTGCTAATGTTCTTGATACATTCCGTAAATGGAGTCCAGCTGGTGTATTCTCATTAGATTATCAAAAAATGTGGGGTCCATTAGGACGTAAGAAATTAAGTGATTTCTCAATGGATGAGATTGCTGAGATATTACAAAGTAAAGGTAAACCAATTGATGAATTTTCTAATGAAACCTTTCAGATGCTTCGCTATGAAGTTAAAGGTAAAGCAGCTATAGGCAGTTTAATGACTACTGCAGCTTTCTTTGCTGCAATGAATGGTAGATGTACAGGTACAGGACATTACGATAAAGCTAGACAAAGATTCAGAGTTAAAAGTGGTTGGAAAGCTAAGACCTGTACAATACCAGGTACTGATAAAGTAGCTAGTTATGAATGGATGGGTCCAATAGGAGACTGGATAGCTTTAGCAGCTGATGTTGTAGATAACACAGATACTTTAACTTCCAGTATGGTTGAAGATATGGGTACTAAGTTAACTGCTATTCTTGCAGGATCGCTTACTAATAGAACAATATTAGCTCAATTAGAGCCTATGTTTGACGTATTACAAGGTAATGGTTCAGCAGCTTCTAGGTGGTCATCTAGTATGTTAAATAACTTTGTCCCTATGGGTAGTTTAAGAAACGAATTAGGTAAACTAATGTATCCTCAACTAAGACAATTAAGAAGTGAGTTTGAAAATAACTTACGGAATAGGAATGCTTGGTTAGATGCTTTTGATCCTGAACGTGCCTTACCTCCTTTAGTTGATCCTATTGATGGTAAACCTGTTGGTTTCCAAGAGAACTTCTTTATTCGTTTATTTAACATGGGTCCAATTAAGATTCATGATAAGCCTTCTAAAGAACGTCAGTTCCTTATTGATATTGAATTCAATAGTTCACCTACTATGAATATGAGTCAAAGAGGTGTTGTCTTAGAGAATCATGAAATAGCAGCTATCAATAGTAAAATAGGTGAGATGGGTATCTATCAACAGAAGATACGTGAGATAATGAAAGATGCTAATAGATTAGAATATAACGGTATAAAAGGTTTTGCTAATATTATACGTGCTCAAAGACAAGGTTTAATTTCATCTGAAGTATTAGATACTGCAAAGTATGCTAATATTTATTCTAGATTACAACAAGCTTATGCTCAAACTAAACGTTTAGCAGAAGATAACCTAGATGAACCAATGAGATCTGGTATTAGAGAACGTGAATATGAGAAGATTAATGCAGATTACAATCAAAAAGCTGGTAATATAGATCAACTCTATGAAGATGCTGGCCTTCAAGAAACACTTAATATGGCTAAATAACAAAAAAGAGATTAACTTATGGCTACAACTAAAAATTATTATACAGGTGACGGTACCACCAAAGCCTTTGCTTTTGTATTTCCATATTTAAATACTAATGACATTAAGGTAAAACTTGATGGAGTAGTACAAGCGACAACTGAATACACATTAACGCCAACTTCTAATCCAACAACTGTTAATTTCAATACTGTTCCAACTAATCTTTCTCAAATTGAAATATATAGAGAAACAAGTTTAACAACAGCTAATAATGTATTTGCTGCAGGTTCTGCTGTAAAAGCTGCTAGTTTGAATAATAACCAAACACAAGCATTATATGCATTAGAAGAACAAGAAAATAGTATAGAAAAAGGAGAGATATTTAACTACGCTAATGCTAATCATAGTTCAGGTGCAACAGCCCCTACTACACCTAGTTCAGGTGATACGTGGTTTGATACGGCAAGTGGTAGAACTTATATTTATTATACTGATACAGATACCAGTCAATGGGTAGAATCTAATCCACCATTCAATGCTGATGGAGACAGAGCATTTACTCAAGTTGGTACTGGTGCAATTGCTAGGACATGGGATAGTAAACTCAATGATTATATTAGTGTAACAGACTTTGGAGCTGTAGGAGATAATACAACAGAATCTGGTGTTTATATACAAAACGCAATTAATGCTGCTATAAAATTAGGTAAAGCTTTATATATACCTTCAGGAGTATATAATTGTGATGATGCTCCAAATGATACAATTTATATAAACCATGCTTGTGGTTTAGCAACACCTGTACCTAATTGGACTGCAGTGACACCACCAGGAACACTTACTAGTGAAGAAGACTTAGGTGGAACTGCTGCTGATCATTTACATATAATAGGTGATGGAGGTTCTGCACAAACCAATGCTAATAGTGAAGCTAATGGCACAACTTTAAATAATTGTATTTTAAAAATTGGTTTACCTGTTTATGAAGATAATCTAACTACAGTTGGAGATGCTACTTCAGATTATTCAGGTGCTACTGATGACTATATGATAAACGGTCTAGTTATAAAAGATTTACAAGTAAGAGGCGGTATAGAAATGTACAATGTACAAGCCTCATCTTATTTTGAAAATATTACAGTTGTACCAAGATCTCCTTTAACTGGTGGAGATGAGCAATATGCTTTAAAATGTCATAAAGTATCAACTTCTCACTTTGTAAATTTTACAGTTGCTAGCGGTCAACAATTTGACGGTAGTACTATGGAAAAATATTGGTGTGGAGTTTTACTAGATGAATGTAAGAAAGTAACTTTCCTTGGAGGTAGGATTAATAACTGTTTTAAAGGTATGGTAGTTGGTACAATGAGAAAGGTATATGATAATAGTAAAACTTATTCTCAAGGTGAACAGATAATTGGAGCTAATGGGAAATTATATAAAGCAACAGCAACTATAAGTGCTGGAGGTGGAGATCCTACACATACAGATACAACCCCAACTTCTACAGCCACGGTAAATGGTTGGAAGAAATTTAGTAGTGGTGATGCAATACAGAACTATTCAATACATGTTTTAAATGTATACTTTGAAGAACCACAAAGAGAAGCTATAGATGTTAACGCTTGTCATGCTTCTTCTTTTGTATTTACATTAAATGGTAGTACTAGTGGTACTACAACAGCTACTGGTTCTATGGATTCTTCAATGTTGCATACCTTAACAGGGGCTGGAATCGATGGTAAGAATTTCCATGATTCAGATTATCCTGCTATAACATTAAGCGGTGATCATTCAATTGGAGCTAAATATGTTAATGGTATTTCTATAAGAGATTGTAGACTTAGATTAGGTTCATGGACTGAAACAAGTTCTAATAAAGCAATAGAATTAGATTACTGTTATGATTGTCAGACTTCTAATAATTATATTAAAAGATGGTATGATGGTACTAAAGTCTTAGCAAATGCTAATGGATTTAAACTACATGGAGATGCCTTTGATCAAGAGTCAGATCCAGGTAAACCAGGATCTCCTGGTTCTAGATATAATATTGCAACAGGTGCTTATGAAAAAACAATTGATAGCGATGGTGCGATTACTATAAATGATTTACAAGATTTTTATTTAGTAGATACACAAAGTGATTCTGATAGTACAGACAATCTAGATACTATTACTGGTACTAAACCAGGTCAAACTATTACATTAGCAGCAGCTAACTCAGCCCGTACTATTGTACTTAGAGACGGTGCTAGCCCAGGTAATTTAAAATTATCTGGAAATGTTAGTTTAGATAATGCAGAAGATACTATTACACTAATTTATAATGGTACTAACTGGTTAGAAGTCGCAAAAGCAGATAACGGATCTTAACACTTATGGCATTAAATTTTCCTTCGTCCCCTACTGTGGGACAAACATATAACGCTACTGATAATGGTTTATCTTATCAATATGATGGCGTCAAATGGACATCTCAAGGCACCTACGCATCATCAGCTGGAGCTGTTCAAAAAAAATTAGATGATATATCTAGTGACTTTAATGGTAGTACTACTACTTTTAATTTACATTATAATAGCAGTGACATAAATGTATCTAGTGCCTTAGATGTTTTAATAAGTATTGGTGGTGTTTTACAAGAACCTGATGTTGCATATACTATTAATTCATCAGCTAGTACAATTACATTTACTGAAGCTCCTGGTACTGGTATTACATTTTTTGGAATATTAAAATCTAAACTTGCAGATACAAATGTAACTCCTAGTGATGGAACAGTTTCTACAGCTAAATTATCATCAGCTGCTGTTACTACAGCTAAAATAGCTAATGATTCAGTAGATGGTTCGAAATTAACTGATAACATTGATATTGCTGGTACCTTAGATGTAACAGGTAATACTACACTTGATGCTAATGCAACTATTGCTGGAACATTAGCAGTAACAGGTACTACTACTTTATCTAGTGATACTACAGTTAATGGATTGATCTACAACAAAACTTTTACAGAATTAAGTGGTACTACATTTGCAGCAACTCATACATATCATCAAATATGTCCTTCAGCAGGTAGTACAACTCATGCTATTGCAACAATTACAGGTGGTGTAGCTGGTCAAATATTAATTATCTCTGGACCACCAGTATGGAGAGCTAGCACTGCTTATGAAATTGGTGATATAGTACATAATGATAGTGGTAAATATTATAAATGTGATAGAGCTGGTACATCTCATTCATCAGGAGGTCCAACAGGAACTTCAGCTAATATCGAAGATGATGGTTCAGCACCAGATCCTAGATGGGATTATATAGGCCAAGCTGGTGATATATCATTAACTGATGCTGCAGCTACAACTGCAGGTACATTAAATGGTATTGTATGTGGAGGTTCTATTGGAATTGATGTTTCTTTAGGTGATACTGCTACACTTATCTATAATGGATACCAATGGTTGGAAATTTCTCACGGTGATAACTAAATTATGGCATTAACAAAAATACAAGCTACTCAAACTAGTTTCACAACAGGAACTGAAACATGGGAAAGTAAATTTAAAAAACATATTAACAGTGTAAAAGATTTTGGAGCTGTAGGTGATGGTACTACAAATGATTATACAGCATTCGTTGATGCAATGGATGCAAGTATTGGTCAAACAGTTTACGTTCCTGCTGGTACTTATCGTATTGGAACAGCACTAACACTTACTGGTCACTTTACTTTTGATGAAGGAGCTAAAATTAAAGCTGATGATTCTCTTATTTTTAATATGAGTATTGAAGCTGGTAAATCTCAAATTGGTGAACATGGTACTGGTTCTATTGAATGGAGCATTCCACATGAAATTTGTGTTGAATGGCTCGGAGTACTTACATCAAATACTGGTAGTGTAAATAAAACAAATTATGAAAACTTTTTAAAATATTCAAATCCAGATACATATCCATATGTTGTTAAATTTAGTCGTGGTTCTTATCCCTATGCAGCTCCATTCTATATAACTTCTCGTATTTCTGTTGAAGGTCAGTCAATGTTTGCTACTGAACTTAAATTATCAGGTACAAATGTTCATGGTATAGAAGTATGTCAAATTGATAGCACTTTAATTGAAACTGATGGCCAAATGAATGCATCATGTGTTTACTCTCATTTTAGACGGATGGAAGTAAATTGCTCTGAAATGACATTTACAGGAGACATTAAAAAGTTTATGTTTTATGGTGCTGGTTATTCTTCTTCAATTATAGAAGAAAATAGATTTGATTGTAATGCTAGTTATCAAAATAATATGGATGGTATCTTTTTAGGCCCAACATATTATGATGCTGTAACTGATACTACTAGAAATCGAGCATCTTTACGTAATACAATTAGAAATAATAGAATTAGTAATTTCCGTGATGGTATTATTTTAGGTCGTCATAGTCAATCGAAAACAGATAGAGAACCTGCTGGTGGAGGTACTGGTAATTATATTGGTGGTGCAGCTTATGAAAATACAATTGGACCACGTAATATTTTAATGGGTTCTGGTACAGAAGCTGCAAGACCAAGATTTGGTATTGCTGCACATTACTATAATATAGATGGTAGTTCAGCACCTGATGCTAGAAAAAAACCATATGCTAATAATGTATTTGGTAATACTGTCTTTGAATATGATGGTGGTACTACAGATCTTACAGGAACAATTCAAGTATCAATTGGTAGTACAACTGTTACAGGAACAGGTACAAAATTTACTACAGAACTTCCAAATGATTTAACATCTGGTATATCTCGTCGTCTTGCTATAGGCTTTGACTACCCAACATCACCTGAAGCAGATAAAGTAAGTTATATGTTTGAAGTTGCTAGTATTGACAGTGATACACAAATAACACTTAAATCTGGTGATACTCCAAATATTAATCAACCAGGATTAGTAGTAAACAAAGTTCGTTCTGGTGTTGGATTATTTACAGGTTCACAAGGAATGAACAATGTATTTAGAGATCAATATATAGATCATTGGTGTTATCCATTTACGCTTACATCAAATGCAAAAGGTGCTACTTTCCATGATAACCATTCTGCAGGCGGACCATTACTTCATATAGAAGATAATAGTACATCTGATAGTGAAGTAAGTGTTCGTGTACATACTCCTGGATTTACAAGTAGAACAAATGGAGCTAGAGATTCTCTTGAAGAATTAAATACAACATATTTCAAAGGTCATAACGTTGTTTATAGTAATGAATTTGAACAAGGTGATAGTTTAACAATTGATGCTGGAACTATAACTGTTACTCAAAACTATCACAGAGTAGATGTAAAGAATACTGATACACCATTAGTAATAGCTGCATCTGATGTTAATACAACTAGTAATGTAATAACTAAAACAGGCCATGGTCTTCAAGGAAACGATACAGTTACATATACAAGTAATGGTACCAATTGGACTAAATCTTCCAGTACATCAATAGCAGATTCTACTGAACTTCATGTTATAGATGATGGTACATTAACTGCAGATGCATTTACATTATCTGAAACTACTGGTGGATCAGCAATAAATTTTGATGGTCAAGGTAATAATGCTCAGACATTAACACAAACATCTGATAGTTTAACTACTATTAATGGTGGTACAAGAGGTCAAATTCTTATATTACACGCAGTTAATGGTTCTAGAACTGTTAAAATTATAGATGGTACAGGTAATATACGTACTGCAAGTAATACTGATTTTTATTTAGATGGGAATACAGATACTGCTATTTTTATATATAATGGTTCAAATTGGTTAGAATTATCTACAACAGATAATGATACAACAGGTACAGAATTGACTATAAATGCTGATGGTGCTATAACAATTAAACCTGGAGTAACATACCATGAAGTAGATACAGAAAGTGATAGTGATTCAACTGACGATTTAGTTACTATTTATGGTGGATTGAAAGGACAACTTCTCACATTACATGCTGCTCATTCAGGTCGTACTGTTGTAGCTAAAGACGGTACAGGTAACTTGAAACTTTCAGGTGATTTCAGTTTAGATAATAAAGAAGATACTATAACACTTATGTATGATGGTACAAACTGGTTAGAAATAGCCACAGCAGATAACGGATCTTAACAACAATTATGACATACAGAACATTTGACGGTACGTCACAAGTAGAAGCCATAACTGATGGTCGATTCTCTTCTGACAGTGCTATTTCCACAAGCCGCATAACAGTAGATAAAGTTATATATAGTAAAGGTGATGAATTAACTATAGCTAGTGGAGTGATTGCAGTAACTCATTCATATCATGAAGTTGATACAGAAAGTGATGCAGCTACTGATGACTTAACTACTATTAATGGTGGTGTAGAAGGCCAAAGATTAGTATTACGTGCAGCTAACTCAGCCCGTACTGTAAATATTGTTGAAGGTGGTAATATAGCTTTAACAAAAAATCCTAGACCTTTAAATCATAAAGATGATACTATAATGCTTTTTTATGATGGTTCTAATTGGTTAGAAGTGTCATATATGAATAGTAGCTTAGGTACAGAGTTAACTATAGCATCTGGCGTAATCACTGTTACAAATGATTACCATAGTGTAGATACAGAAAGTGATGCAGCAAGTGACGATTTGGTTACCATTAATGGTGGTTCCAAAGGTCAATTACTCACATTACGTGCACATAATGGTGCTAGAACTGTTAAATGCAAAACCTCAGGTAATTTAAGATTACAAATGGGTTCAGAAGTTTGGTTAGATAATACTACAGATAGTATAACTTTTGTCTATAACGGTACTAATTGGCTTCAAGTTGCAGCAACAGATAATGATACAACAGGTACAGAGTTGACTATAGCTAGTGGTGTTATAGAAGTTAATACTTCTTATCATTTAGTTGATACTGAAGGTGATGGAGCAAGTGACGATTTAGATACTATTAACGGTGGAAAATTAGGTCAACTTGTTACATTAATCCCAGCTAATGGTTCTAGAACTGTTGTAATGAAAGATGGTACAGGTAACTTAAAACTTTCAGGTGATTTTAATTTAAATGGTGCTAATGATAATATAACCTTACTTTATACTGGTAGTGAGTGGGTTGAAATCTCAACTGCAAATAACGCATAACAAGAATACTTATGCCTGGTATATCATTTCCAGATTTAATTATTCCTAAAACACCCACTATAACTTCAATTGAATTTAAACCACCTTCTGCTCGAATACCATCCTTTCCACCTATTGTAGTTCCACCTAGTGACCTGGAACAACCTGAAGGAGTAGAAGCAGAATCTAATACTGAACAACCTGAAGCACCAAAACTACAAATACCTGTATTAGATATACAAATGCCACTACCAGAACCAGCGGTAGTAGTAACTGCAGTAACAACAGCGGTAGTAGCAGTAGCAACTACTTCTGTTACCTCATCTTTATTTGAACCAATTAAGAAAAAGGTTCAAAAACAACTACAAGCTCAAGTTAATAAATGGAAGGAAAACAGGAAGAAAAAAAAGGACTCCTCAAAAAACTCAAAGACGGAATAGAGGATCAAGAACAACAGATCCAGATCCTTGGTACATTCGTCAGACTTGGCGTTGTAGTTTGGTCTGGTTTTATAATAACCCTTAATTATGTAGAATTACCTATGGTAAAAAAATCTGGTAACTCAGATATCACGTTCGTTGCTTCAGTGTTTACTGGAGCATTAGCGACTTTTGGCCTCGCTACTGGTAATTCTAAAGATAAAGGTAACGGTAATCCCGTTAATTGTCCTATGGTTAAAAAGAAAGAAGAATGAAAAAATGGCTAGTACTCTTAATGCTGGCATCACCCACGGTAGCGAGAGCAGAATTGGTAACACCCAATTTTACCCAAGGCTCCATGCAGAGCACAACTACTACAACACAAGACATCACAGAAACCATAGATATTACTACTTATGGTTCAAAGATCGACAAATGGACTGGAGAAAATGTAGAGATAGATACAACGAATGGAGATGCAACTGGAGGAATCTCAGCGTCTGGACAAGTCTTTCAAATAGAGACAGCTGGAGATCCATTCTCTTTAGAAATAACAACCAGAGCAGCCAGTCAAATCTTATCTCTAGAAGAAGTAACTCGAGATATCGAAACTACTTCTACTACTACATCCTTATCAGTCTTCTCACAATAGGTGTACCTGTTAAAGCTGAAGATGAAACAAATAACGTAAGTAATCCTGTAGCTGCAGCGACTGGAAATGTAACCAATCAAGCCGTACAATTCCAGAACAATGGAGCACCATCTAGGCAGCATTTGGGACCTAATATTAGCTGTAATGGTGCTACAATGACGTTTAGTCCTTTTTATATGGGTAATCATGTTAGACCTGAACTCCCAATGAACCCTGAATCATATGTCAAGAATGAAAACTGGGGATTTCAAGTTAACTTTATGATACCTTTAGATAATGAAATACAGGATAGATGTAAATCTATTGGTGAACGTCAAGAAAAAAAGATGCAATTAAACTATGAATTAATACGTATAGATAATTGTGCTAAGCTATTACAGAAAGGTTTAATGATAAAACCTGGAACTCGTGTGTCCCATATTTGTTCAGATATAGTATCCATAAAGGAATACTTAAAAGAACAGAATCCGCCTAAACCTAAAGAGAAATCTTTAATAGAAAAAATCAACCCATTTAAAAAACAATGACAGTATTAATCAAGCCCATCCTACTCGCCTTCCTTAAGTCAGATTCAGTTAAACAATTAGTAGTTGATCTATTAAGTGCTTATGTAAAACGTACTGATAATAAACTTGATGATAAAGCATTGGCAATTGTAAAAGATAAATTATTTAGTTAAATGCCTAGAAAATCAACAAAAGCTAAAGTTAAACCTGCTGTTAAATTAGAAGAAACTGAAATAGCTAAACCTACTAATTATGAAACACAACCTAAAATAGGAGAACCTAAATTAGGTGTAGAGAAAGGTTTTGTTACTAGAGTTGGTCTTGGTAATTTAACAGTAATAGATAATGGTGGTAAAACTTACGAACCTTAATTATGGCTAAAGAAAAGAAAACTCTATGGGCGAAAATGTTGAATATTAAAGAAATATTAAAAAGATTAACTGAAGAAAAGAATCGAGAAATTCTTAAGATAAGATCATGAAGAAAGCCACAGAAGACCAGTTCAACGAATTACATAGCCTTGTCACAACAGAATTCCTACAACGGGTCAAAAGTGGCACAGCTTCAACACAAGATTTAAAGGCAGCTTGTGACTGGTTAAAAACAAATGATATTAGCGGTGTAGCTTATGATGGTAGTCCATTAGATAAGCTAGCTCGTGTTATGCCTAAAGTAGACCCTGAACTTGTAAAACGGAGAATGTATGGCAAAATCGTCAACTCAAACATATAGAACTAATGCTAAGTCACGTGCTAAGCATGTACGTGATAATAGCCCTGGCGGTAAGTATGCCCACTCCAAAGAGTATAAAAGAACTCATGCTAAACAAAGATCTAAATTAAAGATTAGAACAGGTTCTAGTATGGATGCTTCTAAGCAATCTGATGGTTCCTATAAAGCAGAGAGTCGTAAGACAAATCGTGGAAGAGGAGGAGGTAAAGGGAAATAATGGGCTTAGGATCGAAACGACATAAAACAGAACTTTATGTTGGTAAAATTGAAGATGTTAAAGCACCTAATTGGGTTACTAAATATAATCTATTTAGATCTACTCAAAATAATACATCTCCAGAAGCTATAAGAAAGGAGTATACAAATACATTAGATTCATGGCTACAGCAAAATCCTGATGGTACTTCTGATCAATTTAGATCTAAATACGGTATAGTTATAGATGAAAATGGTAATGAATTATTAACAAGTGATTTCAATAGAAAACGTTTAAGACAATTAAGAGAAGTTCAACAGAGACCTTCTGGTGCTAAAGAAGCAGGAGAATCAAGACAAGCTGTTAAGAAACCATTCTTTGCTGATTTTGAACCATTAGAAGGTCATCATAAAAGAGGTTTAGCAAATTTAGGTGTATTTTTCGATGGAGCTACTCCTAAACAAGCTTTTGAAATGCGACAAAGAATGTTAAATGAGAATTTCATTGGAGGCACAGATAGACGTAATTGGGCTTGGTTAAATAAAAAACAACATGATTTAACACATAAAATTTTAGGGTATGCTTCGGATGCTGAAATTGATGATCCTAAATTTAAAGGTGTTGAATTTTTTGATTTAGATAAATCAGGCAGAAAAGGTGTATCAGGATTATCTGATAAATTTAAAAATTATATAAAAACTGTACCATTTGATCGTCCTGATACTGGATTCGGAGAATCAGCAAAAAATTGGACTGGTCCGATTGTTACAGATTTCGATGATTTAGCAGACCCGTCGCTTGGTAAAGGCAGCTTAGTAAATAGAGGAGATCTCTTAATGGAGTATCTTCGGAATACTGATGAAGCTTTTGAAAAAAGTATATCTCAAGCTAGAAAATTATCACCTCAAAATTTACCATTAGATAAATTAGCACCAGATTTAGCGCAAACAACTGGTAAACAATTTGGTATTAACAACTCACATTTATTGAGAGATGCTATTAAATCTACTGGTAAATTTACTAAAGTAGCTACAGGTTTAGGTAGTGCAGAAGCTGCTGTTATGTTAGCATCTGGTCAAGTTATACCTGGCACTCTAGCTGTAGCAATGCAGACACCAGCTGTACAGAAAAAAGTAGCAACATTATTAGCAAAGCAAGGTCTAAAATTAATACCTGGTCTTAGTTTTGGTTCAGGTGTTATACAAGGAGCTGGTTATGCGTTATCTGGTCAACCTGCAAAAGCTCTTCTATCCGTAGGTGGAGGTCTCTTAGGAGAGATACCTGGTATTGGAGATGCAGCTCAAGCAACTATTGATTTAGGTTTAACTGTACATGATGTAAAAACTGCTAAATCTAAAAAGACTAAAAAAACAGGAGATATAGAAACACCTGATAATCTCATTAGAAAAACAGGTAGAGCTTTAAAAACTATAAAATAAAAACATTATGGGAAAATCAAAAGATCCAATTAAAAAAGGCACCATCAAGAAATTCCCTGATGGTAGTAAAATGAGATACATGGGTAACGGTGTATGGGAAGAAATTCTATTTGCTAAGAATCGTAAAAAACTTAAAATAACATGACCGACTCCTTAACCGCCCTCCAGGACGACTTCAAACTATTCCTTCAAGCATTATGGGGTCAGCTAGACCTTCCATCCCCTACTCGTGCTCAGTATGCTATAGCTGACTACTTACAAAATGGACCAAAGAGATTACAGATCCAAGCCTTTAGAGGTGTTGGTAAATCTTGGATTACTGGCGCTTTTGTTCTTTGGACACTCTTTAATGACCCAGAAAGAAAAATAATGATTATATCTGCTTCTAAAGAAAGAGCAGATAACATGTCTATCTTCTTACAAAAACTAATTATTGAAACCCCATGGCTCAGTCACCTTCAACCGAAATCAGACGATTCACGCTGGAGTCGCATCAGCTTCGACGTCCTTTGTTCTCCTCACCAAGCCCCAAGCGTAAAGTCGGTGGGAATAACTGGTCAGCTAACAGGAAGTCGCGCAGATTTAATGATCTTGGACGACATAGAGGTTCCTGGAAATTCCATGACGGAGTTAATGCGTGAAAAACTACTTCAACTTTGCACGGAAGCGGAGTCAATTCTTACCCCCAAAGATGATAGCCGTATTATGTATCTCGGGACTCCTCAGACTACTTTTACTGTTTATCGTAAGTTGGCAGAGCGTAACTACCGTCCGTTCGTTTGGCCAGCAAGATATCCCCGTAAGTCAAAGCTCTCTCAATATGAAGGATTACTAGCACCTCAGATCCAGGCTGATCTCGATTCTGGTGTGCTAGAATGGGAATGTACAGATGATAGATTTGATAATGAAGATCTAATAGAACGTGAAGCATCTATGGGTCGTTCTAACTTTATGCTTCAATTTCAACTTGATACAAGCTTAAGTGATGCAGAGAAATTCCCGCTTAAAATGGCTGATTTGGTCGTTACTAGTGTTAATCCCACTAAGGCACCCGAATCCATTGTATGGTGCTCCGATCCCTCAAACGTTATCAAAGACTTACCAACTGTCGGACTCCCAGGTGATTACTTTTACTCTCCTATGCAAATGGTCGGAGACTGGGACTCATACAGTGAAACAATTTGTTCCGTTGATCCCTCAGGCCGAGGTTCCGACGAGACAACCGCTGCCTATATCTCCCAACGTAACGGGTTCCTATATCTGCATGAAATGCGAGCTTACAGAGACGGATACTCAGACCGCACCTTGTTGGATATACTTCGAGGATGTAAAAAATTCAACGCCTCTACCCTCCTCATCGAATCAAACTTCGGTGATGGAATAGTAGCAGAACTATTTAAAAAACATATTCAACAGACAAAACAAAACATATTCATAGAAGAAACCCGTGCTAACGTTAGGAAAGAAGATAGAATCATTGATAGCTTGGAGCCAGTTCTTAATCAACATCGTTTGGTTATTGATAAAGGTGTCGTTGATTGGGATTACAAATCTAATTCGGACGAGGCTCCAGAACTTCGTCTTCTCTATATGCTTTTCTATCAAATGTCCCGTATGTGTAGAGAAAAAGGTGCTGTTAAACATGATGATAGACTCGACTGCCTTGCACAAGGAGTAAAGTACTACACAGATGCACTCTCTATAAGCGCTGACGAGGCCATGAAGACACGTAAACGTGAAGAATGGAACTCTATGCTAGAAGACTTCTTAGAACACCCTCAGAGCTCCGCTAACCACCTAGTCTTTGGTATGAATAAAGACCAAAGATCTCAAGCTAGAGGTAAAGATGGTGGAAAAGAAGTCCCCACCTGGGTTTAAGCTAAGCAGGGGTCTATACAGGGGAAGGAAGGGTGGACCTTTCCCTCAAAGGGAGGAATCTCTGTCTTTCAGACATCAATTCCTCCTTTCTTAATACTTATATTACTTATATCCCCAATTCTACCACCAAGATTCAACGAATCTTTGGATATACCTAATATACCTATTATACTTACTATAACATGAAGAAACACCAAATTAAATCATCCTGGTACTACATCTTCTGGGGTGCAGCAACCCTCTCCGTACTTATTGGACAATTACATGTGGGGAGTGGTTATAACAGATTATCTAATACACTAGAACTTCAACTTCTTAAAACTTGTAATGATTAAAGAAGAAGTAGGTGATGAAATATTACATGCATTACTTATATCAACTCATGATACCGATTACTTAATGCAAAAACCTAATGGTACTAAATACATCCTTCAAATTAGAAAAGGTACTAAAACAATTTTAAAATATAATGCATAATGCTTCCGTAATCCATCATACGAAAGATGGTGATGAACTAATAGCTCATATGGCTAGAGTGTCCAACCCAGCAGGTCAAGAGAAAGCGAGCGAAGCGAGCGGCTTAATAACTTACTTAATTAAACATGGACATTGGTCTCCATTTGAAATGGTTAATATGTGTGTGGAGATTAATACAACTAGGTCTATAGCAGCTCAAATCCTTAGGCATAGGTCCTTTAGCTTTCAAGAGTTCTCTCAACGGTATTCTGATGTTAATAAGTTAGGTGGTCCTATACTTCCAGAGCTTAGAAGACAAGATTATAAGAATAGACAGAATAGTATTGATGATATTGACCATCATGATCAACAAGTGTGGTTGAAGATGGTAGATAAACACTTTAAACAAGGTATGGACCTGTATTCTAATATGTTAGAGGCAGGTATAGCAAAGGAGTGTGCACGAGAGGTGCTTCCAATGGCTTCAGTGAGCCGATTGTACATGAATGGTACATTGAGGTCATGGATACATTACTGTAAGCTTAGAACGTCATATGGGACCCAATCAGAGCATCGTAAGATTGCTCTTAATATCAAGAAGCTTATAAGAGAGTGTTTTCCTAAGACTTATGTTGCTTCAGCTTACTACATGGCGTAGAATTTTGGCATAATTTTCTGAAGGCAATCCTTAAGACGGGCGAGACTCGTTCTCCCCCAAGGGGTCTCGGCTTATTTCTTTATAGTAACCGTTCGCGCTTCGCGCTCACTTCCTGGGCAATGATTACACGTGTAATATGTTATTTACTGGCACAGATTGAGCGAGTGCGTAGCACGAGCGGACATATTAGCTGTGCTTATGTGTAACATTGTGTGAGCATCTGTATGCGTTCGATGTTACATAAGACACACACAGTTAATAACATTGTGACACAGTGTAACGATACCAACACATCGCTTGACTTCCTCGATGATTCGATGTATGATATGTACATACAAATGAATGAGGTTCAATGTTATTAAACAAACAACAAATGACTAAGAGTTTATTACAATTAGTACAAGGTGATTACGATCTATTAACTATCATCATGTATGAATATGTTGAATCAATTAGTAATGAAAGGTTTGATGAATTAGAAGAGTATGTTAACTCTAACCTCAACGAGATTATCTAATGTTACAGAGTGTGTTGGTTCACGCATATTGCTTGACTCTTACACTCAACTCTGCTATACTATTAGTATAAACAAAGTTCACCAAACTTCGATCTAATTCAATGATGCAAACTAACAACAACTTGACACCAATCTTCAACGGTTCAGTGTTAGTGAGTGAAACCGCATTACATGATCAAGCTATTATGAATGTATTAAAAGCTCAATCAAATAATAACTTTGAGTTTAAGAATACTTCATGTGATCATGTTACATTTGATGAGTTCATTGGTAAGGGAAACTAACTCTTACCATGTGATTCTTTCCTTATAACATTCACAGTCAAATCCGCGCTGAGTATGTTATAATGAAGGATTCAATAATTTTCCTTCACAACT
>VTLG01006321.1_pt1 | contig 17248 bp, 29 predicted proteins | sample 4694571 | NCBI WGS metagenome assembly VTLG01 (sample SAMN12604809, study PRJNA352737) | marine metagenome | biome: ENVO:00000447; feature: ENVO:00000209|ENVO:00000569|ENVO:01000036; material: ENVO:00002151; isolation source: viral sequences binned using virsorter ...
ATGCTATTTTAAAAGAGTCACCACCAGAACTAAAATTATGCGTTCCTGATGCGAGTTCACCTTTAAATGCGAATGGTACTATGTTTGCCATTTTTTTCTCCTATTTATTTTCCATAACTTGATGGTGATTTGACATTGAGTTGAGCTCGAACTTCACCATCTTGATATTCGTCTCTGCGTCTGTTACCGATTTGCTCGATAGCATACGATTCTAAAGCTTCATCATACGACGCTTTGTAGTATTGTAACATATCTGGTGGGCCTTTCAAGTACCCATATGCATTTACTAAGCATGCGTATAAAAGTAAGTCTGAATATTTATTTGACAAATATGTGCCAGTCGTATCTGTGGTAATTGTTGGTGGTTCTTTGTCATAAGCTAGTGTAATTTCGTAAGTTCTATCAGGTGTTGGAGCTACTACCCAAAACTCTTCATCCCAATTTGCATAATATTTAGGGATATCTACAGCTGAAGTACCTGGTGTAGAGTAGTATTCTGCAATAAAACTAGTGTCTCTTTGCTGTAAATAAAACTGATCACCCTCTGAATTTTTTAATTGTACATATCTAATAAATCTTAAATCAGCTGGAATAGTCACATATCTATTGCCAATAATTAAGTTAGATGTTGCATAAAACACACTTTGATCGGTGTCGATTGCTCTATGAATTTTTAATTCTGCATTTTTAATTATTCTTTCTAATACAGAATCAGATAAAACATTACTGTCTACTTCCGTGTAGTTTCTAATATCTGTTTGTAAATTTGTTAAAGTATATGCCATTATCCGTTTACTACCTCTAATGTTACTGGTCCAGCTGAATTATTGTCTCCACCACCTTTTACACCACCAAGTGTAGCATTGCTAGTGCTAGTTATGTAAAAATAATTTATTGGAAAAGAAACAGGATCTGATGTTGTTCCACCTTGAACACCACCTGCAGCATCTATTTGTCCTAATCCAGTGATTGTAAATCCACTTGCATTATTTAAATCACTAACATTATCAAAGGTAGGAATAGTCGCAAACGCTTGTAAGTTTCTTAATTCAACTTGTGCATCGTCATCAGCACCTGCTGGTCCTGCAGAAGTTACAATAGGTGGCCCTCTAAATCTTACAACAGAGCCTGCAGCTCTTTGATGATTAGGTGAAAAAACATTTATGTAAGTTGTCCCTGCATAAATTATAGATTCAAAAGGATTGTTAGGTAATAATATTAAACTTGTTTTAGAAGCTGGTTTTGGTCTTGGGTTATACAAAGCTTGTGGATCAGAACCAACTGGTTTTGGTTCTAATTGTGGCTGCTTTGGTTCATACTCTGATGTGTGAACTAAAGATCCATTCCACTCTCTAACCATTTCAGAATATGGAAATCTTAATCCAGATCTATCTGATATTGCGTATGCATATTTTCCTGCTGCGTATTTAGCCATTATACTCCATCTCCATAAAATGTTTGTGGTGAAATGAAAGTAGATGTACCTTGATTGTCTGCATCAAGTGCTCTTAATAATTCACTTTCATATCTACGTTCTAATTCTTGACTTCTGTCTGGTGAATATTTTTGACTTAAATAATATGCAAGACCAGACATCATACAAGGATAAAATCTATTTACTACATCAGATGTGTAATTATAAGAACCAGCGTCTTGAATTTTAGCTAGATAATAAAAACAAAATTGAAAATTACTTGGTGTTGTAGAATCTGATACACTTGAGCTTGGTGTTGTATATAAAAATATACTTGGGTTTAATTTTCTCTCCACATAATATTGTGATGGTGTTCCTTTAGCTAATTTATTTGGTGTTTGTGAATACGCAGATCTATCTATTTTTGTTAACGCAATATCTTGTGGTGCTGTTGCGTCTGAATTATTTCTATAATAAGCCTCTAAAACTGTATCTATATCTTGTGGAAAATTAGCAGAGTCAGATGCAAAATTATATTCTGCTTGTCCTTCTACTAATGGAACTTTTGCAAGTTTAACTTTCCAAAGATGAACTCCTCTATTACCCCATTCTTGAAACATGACGTTTAAAGATCTTCTGGCAGATTTTAATTGATATCCAGTTCTAGTGCCATGCACTCCTGTTCTCTCAAAAGCTTCTTCAATGATATCATCTATTTGTGGATTAAATTCTGCTTCATTTGATGTTGGTGAAATAGTTTGTGCACTATTACCCATACCAGAGTGATTTGTGCAATAATAAAATAAAACAGGAGCTCCTGTTCTTTTAACCGGAGCTACAACAATTGTAGTGTTAGCTCCAGAATTTCCAGGTGTCCCTGTTGTAGTTACGCCTGTTGTATAAGATGCAGTGGGTGAATTATTTGGATTTGTAGAAAATGCAAAATAGTGAACACCACCTCCTCCATTAGAAGAATCAGATTGATCAAATATATAAGTATTACCTTCTTGTAGATACAAGACAGGACTTACCTCACCGTTAATGTAAAACTTATTACCGGTTCCATACTGGTTAGTGCCACTTGCTACAGTGACTGTATAAGTAATTGTAGCCACTTAAATCTCCTAGCCGTGTAACAATGTTACTGAAGTAGCTGTTGTTACAATTTGAAACTTCAAAGCTGTTTGTGCTCTAAAACCGGTTCCTGGAAACTGCATGTATAGAGTTGAACCTGGACCGTTAGTTGTATTAGTAGCTGGAATTAAAAATTCAGCTAACACAGTTGCATCATCAAGAATTTTAACTGTAGATGCAGCTTGTCCACCTTCTTTAGATACAAAAAGACCTAAAGCTCTACCAGGTGCTCCTGTACCAATTGCATTATGTGTAGCAACACCTGAAGCTGTTGTTGATTTAATATCTACTGGATATGTACTCATTAATTTTCTCCTATTTAAATTATGTGTGGGCCGAAGCCCACACTAAATTAATTATTATAACGCAGTTAAATTATTATTTTGTGCGTATGTAACAACCACTCTTGCTTTACCTGCGTTTGCAGAGTTAGCAACAGTAATACCAAAAAGTTCAACATCACTTGAACCAGTATTATCAAAAACACCTACTGCCGCTTGTCCCATAGAAACGTCTAAAGCTGTTGCTGTAACGTTTGTTGCTGGGCAAAGGTTAGCTGGGGTTCCTGACGCAGTTCCAATAGAAATTGTAGTTGTAGAAGAGGCTGTGAATAAAGACTCTATAACTAAATCAACACTAATGATTTGACTGTTTGCAGGAATAACAATTCCTAAAGCAGTTGCTGTAGTTGTTGCGTGAGTTAAGGCAACATTTGATGATTGAGTCATTACTACCTGACCAACGTTTTTTACGTTATCACCAAGTGTTGAACCTGTTGTGTTTGAAATCGTTCCCGCTTTAATCGGTCCCGAAAATGTAGTTGATGCCATAATTATATCCTCCTAGTTTTCCGAACATAGTCTCTAGGCCGTCGACTATACGCGTCTATGTTCTAATTAATTGTATAGTGTGCTGAATATATATTATATTTTAGTAGAGTGCAAGAGAGCCTGTAATGAAGTTGCGTTTTTCGCGATGTAGCTTTTTCCTAAGTAGCTACTGAAACTTCGGGGGCAGCATCTTCTATCTTATTAGCTAGATTGGCTATCTTAGCTTCTTCTAACTTAATCTGATTAACAACTTCTCTAATTTTGTTGTCAATCCTAACCATGTCCAGAGTATATCTCTGATGGTCACGCTGATGCACCGCCCATTCTGTCTCGAGACTTCTCTTCTGTTTGTATAAGTCCCTGACTTGTAGTTGCATCTATAACCTCCTCATAGGTTATCCATAGTTTACGATGGTCACTAAATCCATCTTTTTCCCACTTTATATCATTTTTACCCAGCTTGTCAACTAGGGCATTTTCGAAAGCAATAGCGCTGTCTTCTGACATCATTTTGAAGTCAGCTCGATAGCCATACGCTCTGATTTGTACTCGAAAATTTTTCATGATCACACCCTTTTATCATAAAGGGCGACCGAAGTCGCCCTTTAAATTTTGTTTTAACGATTATGTTGCGTTAGAACCAAAGATACCTCTAGGGTCTGAGAATCCAAATACATATCTCTCTCTAGCTTTGTATCTTACGTTTCCTGTATCGAAGTCACCTTCCATTGATGTTTTGATAGGTGATCTTACGAAATGCTTAAGACCGTTAGGAACATCTGTTTTAATGTAGAATTTCTTCGTAGAAGTTAAGTAGTGGTTAACTGCATAACCTTGCGGAATCATTCCCATTGACGCTAATGCGTTAATGTCATTATCAGCTGTACCTACTCTGCCTGTAGACTTCATCAGTCTTTCAGCAGTAAATTGAAGAGCTGAAGGAATAATTAATTTCACTCCTTGCGCCGCAATTTTTAGGCCTCTTTCATCAGTAAACGCCGCGATGTCAATCAACGACTGTTCTAATGAAGTTTCGTTAAGTTCAGCAGGTGTGCTTAACTCGTTAGAGAAAGATCCCGCTAAAGTTGGGTGGTCTGTCGCAAAAAGCGCTTTTCCATCACCACCAGCAAACGATGCATTGAAACCATTGTTCAATACTGCTGCTGCCTTAACTTGCTTTGTGTTTGCCATAGATCTCGCTAACGCTTTTGTATATCTAGACGCAAGTCTGTCATACAAGTTATCTTCGATAGCTTCTTCTGTGATTGCAAACGCCAACGCAATTGTTTCGTTTGTGTAACGTGCTGTGAAAGTTTCTTGTGCATCATCAAATGTTACACCTTGACCTTCAGGTTTTACTGCCGCATTCGCGAAACCAGATAACATTACTTCTTCTTCAAAAGCTCTGTCAGAAGTTTCTGTGTCGAATATTTCAGCATGCTCGTTAGCATATTGTTTGTATTCTAGCCCGAATAGTGCATTCAGACCAGGCTCTAGTTCTTTAACTAGCTGTGCTCGTGATATTGCCATAGTTTTATACTCCTATTCTACTATTAATTATCGCCATTATACAAGTTTGAAGCGCCAGCAATAACTACGATTTGGTTTGATCCAGTCGCTGTGTTATCTTTGTTTTCAGGGTCATTTGCTGATCTCACAAGTTTAAACATGTGAGTAGAAGCTGCCCCGCCTCCGATGTCTAGTGTAACAGTCGATTGACCGCTAACCGCATCACTTGCAGTAAAGCTGTTTACGTTATAGCCAGCATCTCCGTACATAGCTTGAGTAACTGCCGCATCCGCTTTCGTTTCGTACTCTTGAAACGGATTGTCATTTACAAAACCTAAGCCGTCGTCGCTGCCTGTATTATAGTCAGTTCCAAATGTTGTGGACGCTGCTACTGAGTTTGCGAAAGTTGGTTTGCTCGTTGTGCTGTTTACGAAGAAACATCCATTGAACACACCAATAAGAGGAGCATGACCTGAATTGTCATATGTTGCTCCACCTTGTCCACCATCGTCAGTAGTTGCGAAACTTGCATCTTGTAAATAACCTTGGTCACCACTTGCATCTTGAAGTGATACTGGATTATTTTTGAAGATACCAACACCTAGGCCTGATTTGATTTTGTACTCAGATTGTCCCGACGTTGCTGGAGTATTTCCAACAGTCGTTACAGTTCTTAAGCCAAAACCAGTTGTACTTGCATTTGCCATAGTTTTAGTTTCCTTATTGTTGTTAAGTTAATTTAATGGATAGGAATTGCTAAATTATTAGCTTTTCTTTGTACCACCAAAAGTTACACTAGATGAAGATTCATTTCTGAATTTCATCCCAGCTTGCCTTTCCTTCATAAGATCGTTGTTTATGGCTTCATCTTTTTCTTGAGTCTTCTTGTTATAGTAAGCCTCAATTTGAGCTGCGATCTCTTCCGGTATCCTTGCCAGCAAAAGGCCACCTACTCCAATGATTCCTGCGTATCTTCCTTCAGTCATCTGTGGAAAGTCTTGATCTGGATATTCATCAGCTCTAACTAATTCGTATCCTTCTCTTAACGAAGCTGCAACATTTTTGGTATCTTGATACCCCATGCTTTCAGCTCTTATCCACTGATGTCTATAACCTTCTGGCGCAGGTGGTGCATCGAGTGAGTTGGGTGGAGTCCAGATCTTTTTAGATTCCTCTTTTGATCTTGTTTGACTCGCACGTGAAGTTCTTATTTTATCTTTTTCCATATGCCTATACTCCTTCCGTGATTTTTAATTGTTTAGCATAATCTTCGAGTGGCACACCTAATCTTTTAGCGATTGCTACCTGTGAAGGCGTGAGTTTTACAGTTTTCTTGCGTCCTGTTGAGGCTGAACGTTTAGCCGAGGCTACGTTTTGAGCAGGTTTTGCTCTCTCTGTAGGTTTTGACTCTACTTTATCAAATTTATGCGGAAATTCAAGTCTTATTCTTTTATCAACTTCCGTATAGTATTCATCAGTTTTAGGATCATAACCTTCCTCCTCTACTAGCTTTTTATGTATGTCAAAAGCCGTATAAGTCATAGCTGAATCGTTACCAAACCAAGAGTTATTAGCTGCCCACTCTTCCGCTTTAGGATCTGTTGCAGGTTTTCTATCAGTTCTTTGTGTATTGATATTAACTTCTTTTTTTGGTGCTTCCTCTCTATTTTTCATAGACGAAAGTCTAGCTGCATCCATAGTCAAATTTGCAATTTGTTCTTGAGCTGCAACTTGTGCTTCGATATCTTGAGACTCAATAGCAGTTTTAAGAGCTAATTTAGCTGCTGCTAAATTTGTCTTAACTCTACTTTCAAACTCAGAAACATAAGTTTTATCTAATTTAGATAATCTACCTTCTACTGTTTCTTTATCTTTTTTTATTGACTCAGCATAAGCGATTGCCTCTTCTTTTTGCCTTTCTGCCTCTCTCATCTTACGAGTTAGTTTAGCAATTCTTTTTTGAACTCCTTCACTATATTCTTTTAACTCGTCCTTTTTCTCTTCGCTTTTTTCTTCAACAGGTTTTTCTTCTTTTGCTTCAACCTGTTCAACTTCCACCTTTTCTTCTTCTTTTGCAGCTTCCTCTTTGGGTTGCTGTTCGTCTAAATTAATTTCAGTTGCTGATTCATCTGCATCACCAACATCAATTAAGTCATCGTTTTTTTTAGTTTCTTCTTGCATAGTTCCTTCCTATGTTAAATGTAATGAAGAATCGATTCTGGGTCTCCTATTGTACCTAGAACTTCATCATCGTTTAATATACGCACTTCTCCGCCTTCTATTGGTAATCTTGCACCAGCATATCTGGCAAACATTACCCAATCTCCTACTTTACACCATGGCTCTATAAATTTTTCTTCATCTTTATAAGCCAGGTCTCCCATTTTTAAAACATAACCACATGTTGTTGCGATTCTTGCTTTGTCTAATTGTTCTTGTGAAAATAAAATTCCACCTTTGGTTTTCTCTCTAGGTGTAAAAGGTAAAACTAAAATTCTGTATCCAGCAGGGTCAGGTAATTGATCTACCATTTCCTTAATGCTTTCTGGATCTAATCTTTTTGCGTGGGGTTCTTCTTTTGCTTCTTGTTTGTATTTTTCTTCTAATGCATTGACATGTTTAGGAGTTTCCTTTTTTGTCTCCTCCGATGTCGATAACGTTTCCTTGCTCATTTTTTTGCTCCTTATAGTTTAGCAGGTTAGAGATTTCCTGTAATATTATTGAGTAGGCATGTGCCTGACCCAATAAATACTTGTATTTTTCCATATTGTCAACACCCCCACCCATCATAGTATCTTGTATTTGAAGTTGAGCGTTGTTAATGGATTTTTTTATTTTATCTATAATCACTAAATCTTCCATTATTCAAACTCCTTAAGTGATTCTAGTTTATCTTTAGCTTCAGCTATCTTAGCCATAAGCTTGTCTACTTCCTCTAAATGTTGTGGATGTTCTCCTATACCCACAGGATTATTTAGATATATATTTACAGTCGCATCTGCTTCTGCAATGTCTGCTTCGTATCTTGCTCGAAGCGCATTTATCATTCCTACTCTACTCACGTTTTCCTCCTTTTTCTGATTGCTTCTTTTCCTTTTTTAAATATGCTTGCCACCTTTGCCTTACCCATAACTTTGGCTCTTTGTTCACCAACGGTAAGTATTTGGATTTTCCTCGCAAACGGTTTAGATATCTTTTTAACCTTTGCAACAGTTTTACGAGCATCTGCAGGGGTCGCAAACTTAATTCTAACAGTATCTCTAGGATTCTCATCTGTGTATAGTCTCCTACCAGAACCTTTAGGTTTTTTACCAGTGCCTACTTTAGGATCTGCCACGTTTCATCCTTTTAATATGCTTCTTAATAATTTTAGATTGTTTCTTATGTAGCTTAGAAGCTTTACCTAAAGCTTTAGCTACCTTCTGTAGTTTTTTTACCATTTAACATTTCCATCTTCTGCGTGCCTGTCTTAGTCTTGAGTTAGGATCTCTTGCAGCCTTTGGAAATTTTTTCATTTGTCCTGCGCTTCTTGCACAATACGATTTTCTTCTCTTCGCTGCAGCAGAACCTTTTTTGACTTTGCCAGTTACCGCTGTTTTTAATTTAGAACCGGGATTTAATCTTCTGTAGGCTTTGACACCGGCTCGAGTCATACCCGCTCCAGATTTTGTAGATCTGAAGTTCTTTTTATTTCTTGCAGGCATTCTATCCTGTCTCCTCATACCAATCCTCCCGCACTCATACTTTTTCTTTTTGTAAATGTTTTAACGTTAGTAGGTTTCCCACCCACTCCTTGGGCTACTGCTCTCTTTCGTCTGACAGCACTCGCCCTTTCGCCTTTTGTCATCCGTGTGGCTTTGGCAAGTGGCACGCATTTTGGGTACTTCCGTTTGGCGTCTTTCTTTTGTTTTGAACGACCACACTTCGCGAAAGAACCATCCTTTCGCTTGCTGCCAATATCTACCCATTTTTGTTTGAACCATTTATCAAGACCGTTTTTTGCCATTAGACCATTTTAGTTTTTTTAGCTCTGTTAGACATAATTTTACCACACCCTCTAGCCACAAAGCCGCCTTTTTTATAACCTCTGTCTGGTCTGTTAAGTTCTCCCATCAAACCACCCATAGCTTTTTTACCTCTGAAATCTTTTCTTTTTAATCCAGAAGGATCTTTTATTTTACCTGCACATATTTTAGATGCGTAGGCATTAGCATAGGCGCTAGGGTATACCTTAAATTTTCTCTTCGCAGCTGCCTTTCCTCTAGGACATAGTTTAGTCATTATCTTTTTCTCGCTGTTTGTTTTGCTCTTTTAAAGTCAGATGCTTTGGGTGCACCCTTTGCACCTTTCTTTCGCATCTTGCCTCCACGTTTTCTTTTAGCGTGAATGTTTGCGTACAAACCTTTTCCCGCCATTATTTTTTCCTCTTCTTAACTCGTCCACCTTTTTTCATAAAGCCCATTTTGTTTCTAACGGCTTTAGGAAGTTTACGTAGACCTTTTCCTTTTTTACCTGCTGGTACTGGTCTCATTTTTTTCTCCTTTTCTTGCTCATACCTGCTTCAGATAGAGCGATTGCAATAGCTTGTTTACGATTTTTGACCTTCTTTTTAGAACCGCCAATTGTGAGTTTACCTTTTTTAAACTCACGCATGACTTTCTTAACTTTTTTTTGGCCTCGCATTATCTATTGATTTTGCCTTTTTTCTTCATCTTGCTACCGAATTTTCCGTAAGACTCGTCTCTAGAAGCTTTTAATTGCTTCTTCGTTCTTTTCTTCTTGATTCTCATAGCAATAGATTCATCTTTTCTTGCTTTGTAACCTTGTTTTTTCTTACCAACTTTGCCGCCTTTTTTCATAGCGCCTCTGTCCATAAGTTCAGTTGGCATTCTTTTGGATTTCATATTCATACCTTGACCTCTTGAATACATCATCTCGCCAGTTCTGCCACCCATGCCGCCACCTCTTCTTGCGACTCTTCTAGGTTGTGCAACTTGTTTATTAAATCTAGGGTTTGCCATTATTTTTTTCCTCCGTTCCTAAATATCTGTGTGCCCTTTATTCCAAAAATACTCGCCACGACAAGGATCCACAGGTTTGTAAACCATGACGGTAGTGTAGAGAAGTACTCGAAGAATAACTTCACCTTCTCCATTGCAGCCGGGTCGTCCGATAGGACTGCCCAAGCCAAAACTATAATCGGAGCCGACAATATGATCAACACGAATTCGTCTTTCCAGTCGGATTGTCTCGCTTCCAATAATTTGCCCTGGTAAGCTTCCTCACCTCGAGCCATACGCTCTGCATGCATTAATTGTGCATCAGACATTGCCATCTTCGTCTTTTGACGATTAGCATATATCTTACTGCCAGCTTGCAAAGCAATTTTTGCTAAACTGAACCAAGCCATATTAGTACCAAGTTGCTTTAACTGGTTTTTTGTCAGGTCTCATACGTCTTGTACCTTTAACATCAACCACTTGAGACTTATCTGGGTCAGTCATTTCAACAGGTATACCACCTTGTTGCATTCCATCTTTGCCAACACCTAATTCGTTCTCGATTTTAGGTTCTTTGACAAATCCTTGACCTCTTAAATAATCTTTAGTCATATTGTTCTCCTTATTGTTTGATTATAACTATTTTTTCTTAAAGTTTCTACCAAAATCATGAATCTTACTAGCATCAGCCATTTGTTGCTTTGCTAATGACACTCCAGCACGTAAACCAGCTAGTTCTTCGTTCTGTTTTAGCTTCGCTTCTTGGTTTTCTTGGTTCATCATTGCTCTCATCTTATCAAGATTCAATCTTTCTTGGCCTTCGTCCTCTTTTCTTGCGTTATCTCTTGCTCTTAAGTCAATTTCTCTAGCTTTTAACTTAACAAGAGGGTCTCCACCAAATTCACCACTAATTTTTTCTTCTTCTGCAACATAATCTTTAGTCATTTCAGCAATTAAAATAGCTTTTCTCGACTCAATTGCGTTTGTAATCTCTTGAATACGTTTTTGTTGCTGCATAATTTGTGGATTTTGCATCATTCCACCCATCATTGCTGGATTTGTAGCTCCCATTTGTTGCATTTGAACAGAAATAGCTTGTAGTTCTTGTAATTCTTGCACAAATTCTAATTGAACTTGTTCTTGTGCCATTAAACTTATGTGTTCTAAAATATTTTTTTGTAAAACTGCTAAAACTGCTGGATTATTTTGCACCATGTTTAGTCCCATGAAGTGTAAATGTGCATCAATGTGAGCTTTGTGGTCTTGACCTGGAAAAGCTTGTATCTGTTTTCCTGACATTGCCATAATATGCTCTAGTGCTGGATCCATGGGCATAGGTTTTGGTGGTGGAGGTAAAATAGAATTTACATTTTTTACGCCCAGCGCGTCATACATAGATCTATACGCTTGATATAGATTATGTATCTGAGGATTTGATTGCGCCAGTTGTAATTGACTTTGAGCCAAACTAATTCTCTGTGTTTGAGAAAATATATTTGGATCAGCTACAGGTATAATATCTACTCTGTCGTCAAAATCTTGTAATTTAATTTCACGTCTTGCACCAGGTACATCATATGGATAAGTTTCTGGTAAATAAGTTTTAAAAACATTTGCTAATAATTTAAATTCTTGTTTAAGACCTACGTATAATCTTTTGTGAATTGCTGACATAACTCTTGAGCCACGTTCTAACAATGCAACTGTTGTTCCAACAGCAGCAGCTTGGTTCATGTCACCAACTTGTGAGTCTGCGATACTTGCAAATCTTTGCCCTGCATTAACAACAATACCCATTAATTGTAATAGAGTTGCATCTGGTCCTTTAAAAGGTAAAGGCATAAACTGATCTCTGATATTTCCACCAGGTGCATCTACATCTCTAAACTCTCCAGGTTGTAATGGTTGTGCATCATCTCTAACTCTTATACCTCTTGATTTAAATCCAGCGGGTAAGTTAGCTAAAGTTCCTGCATCTAATAATTGTCTAAGAGCTGCAGTTGCAGTTCTTGTTAGTCCACCAATCATGTGTATTAAACCAAAGCCATAAAAACCTGTACCAGGTAAAAATTTAAATTGTACAAAATAATTTATTTTTTTCTTTAATGGATCTGTTGGTTGAAAGTTTCTTCTAATAGATAAAATTTTATTATTAGATTGTGCAATGGTTACAATGTAAGGTAGTTTAATTCCAGTAGGTTCTCCGTCTTGGCCCATGTCTTCATAACCTTCTAAATCTAAATTAGTATGTACTTCATACAAAGTGTATTGGTCTTCTTGGCCATCTTTAGAAATTCCTTCTAGCTCTAATTTTTTATCTTCTAATTGATTTTCTGTAACAGGTGGTTTACCTAAATCAATATCTCTGTAAAAGCCAGCAACTTGTTGTTTACGTAAATCATTCTCTGACATTTTAATTACATGAATAATAGATTCTGCATCCTCTAAACTGTTCGCAGAATATGGAACAATTAAATCATCTGCTGGTACAAATTTAGAAACGGCTCTACCTAAAAGTTCGTCGTAATAGACTTTCTTAAAAGTAGAGCCGGACAGGGGAAGATAGAAAAGCATTTGATCAAACTCTGGTTCGTATTCTTTCATTTGATCCATGATTTGATAATTCATAAAATCTTTAACACGTCTAGCTTGTTCTTCTTTTGGAACAGTAACGTCTCCTAAGATTTGTGTTCTGACTGGTCCATCAGCTGGTAATAATTCTTTGTATGCTTGTGCTTGAAATTGTGTAACTGCTTCTGCAAGAACAGGGTGATTAACACCAGACGCACCTCTAAAAGGTTCTGTTCTTCTTTCGTATTTAAAACCTAATAATTCTAAACCTTCTCTGTAAGATTGTTCCCAATCTCCTCTTGATTCTTTGTATTCTGTATATTGATCTGAAAGTTTTGTGCCAAGTTCATCTAAAATTCCGTCACCTAAAAATTCTGCTAAGTTTTCAAAATGATCTTGTCCACCACTAGGAGATGCAACTTTAGGGTCAAATGAAACTTCAGCTCCACCTTCTTCTGTCATTTCTATTTCGACAGGTCCGCCTTCAGTTTGTACTTCTTCAACTTTTTCTTTAATTGCTTCTTCAATCTCTGCTTCGCCTGGAAGCTCTACAGTTGTTTTTTGATTGGGCAAAGATTTATCTATTGTAGCCATTTCCTATCCTACCTTGCTTTAAATAATGATTCAACACCTTTGACTTCAATATCAGGAATTTGCATGATAGTCAATTCCATGATGCCTCCGTCTTTTTTCTTTTTACGTCCTAAAAACTCTTCTAAATTTTCAGTTCCTCCCATAATACCTTCTTCTACATCTTTGTAATAATCTTCTCCTGATGGTGTTGTTCTATAAACTTCTTCTGACTCTGTTAATTGTTCAGCTCTTTTACCTTTTGTCATCTCATCCACATCAACATCAATCTCTGCAAAACCTCTAGTGTCTCTGTCCGTCATAAATTCTACGTTTGAGCTACCTGTGCTTTGATCTACATCAACTCTGATATCTGGTCTATCAGGGTGAACATAAGTTTCTATTCTATCTGACTCTTTAATTTTTTTACCTTCACGAATTACTTTTTGAATTACAGCATTGTAAAATTCTATGCCTTTGTCTGCTACAGCAGCAATACCTTCTTTAACAGGTTCTCTGTTTAAAAATTTTAATTTGCTCATAAAAGGCATTGATGCAAATAATCCTAATGCTTTTAAAAAATCTCGTCTGTCCATTATGCTCCTTCTACCATTTCAGCAAACTCTGCTTGTTCCTCTAAAAAGTCTTTGTATGTTCCTTCGTCTTTCATTCTTTGAACATCTTTTTGAATTGCATCATAACCCATTTTTCCTAAACCAATAGCAGTAATTCCAAGTCCAACAGGAGTCATAGCTCCAGCTATTCTTGGAGTTAAGTTTAATATTTTACCAGCTAAACCTTTTAAACCTTGGCCACCAAATTTTTTATAAACATCTGGTGCTAATAATTCTATACCAACCATCGGATCGAGAACAGACTCTGCAATACCTTTGCCCTCATCTAAATTAGATTTAATTGTCGACGCTGCTAAACCTCCAGCCACACCTGGTGTTCCTAAAGTTTTTAATAAACCACCTAATAATTTTTTAGTACTAGATCTAACTGATTTATTTAATAATGGTGCAGCTGCAATCGGTGCAACATAAATAGGATTATTTGCAGCCCAATCTAAAATAGTAGATTGCGGAACTTTGTCATCTGTTTCTTTATTTACCACAGCTCCTATTTCAGGATTGTAAATAATATCATCTTTTGGTTTTACTTCTGCTGCCTCAACTTCTGTTGGTTTCAACATTTGATAACCTACATACGCAGCAACAGGTAATCCAAAAATTCTTGGAGCTCCTGCTCTAATTAAATTTAAAGCTTGTTTATATCCTCTACCACCTTCAAGAAAAGGTTTTACTTCTTCAATAGTTTTTATATCTGCAGGGACTTTAAAAGAATAACCATGTTTTTTGTAGATATCATCAAACATATCTCCGTAAGTATCTAAAGCAGCTTTATTTTTTATAACTTTATTTGGTTCATCAAAACTTATTCTTAAAGCTCTTACAGGAAGCTGTCCTGATTTTAAATTTTTGTTAGCTTCTATTTCAAATTTTCTAGCTTTTTCATTATACTCTTTTGCTATTTTTGGTTTATCTTTTAGATCTGCTTCTTGTAATCTTTTTTCATAAATACTTGTTTGTTTGTCAAAGGCTTTTGCTTTTTCTTGATTGATATCAGATTTAATACCTTGAACAAAAAGACTATATGGAGATGTGCCAAATCTTGCGGATGATCTTATATTTTTAATTTCATCTGTTTCATAACCACTTCCTGGTATTCGTTCTTGTATTCTTTTTCTTAGATTAGTAAAAAAAGTTCTAGTTTTATTTAACGCTTTTGAAACTTTACTTTCAGCTCCCATTCTTTGTAAACCACCACCAATACCTCCAAACAGTCTACCTTTTGTTACATCACCTAGACCCTCTGTTAATTTAGAGGCCCCTCTTAAAAATAAATCATCTTTCTTTGGTTTAATATATCTATTGTCTCCACCATACGCTTCTATTAACTGACCGATTCTTCTTGTTGATATGTCATCACTAGTGCCTAAAAGTTTAGTTGTTCTTTTTACTAAAGTTTCTAATCTTGTGTTTCCTGATTTAATTAAATTTTTTATTTCAGAATTATTTAACTTTTCTAAATCTTTTGTTATTTTTACAACTCCAGCAGCAGTATCTCCAGTCGTGCCGCTAGGAATTCCCTTAATAGTTTTAGCTATTTTTTGTAAAGTGCTTTTCATTCCAGAAGTTTTAATTTCTGGAAACTCTGATTTTAATATTTCATTTGCTTGTACTATTGTGTACTTTTTAGTTTTTAAAAGTTGTTTTGCTCTTTTATTTCTTTTATCAAAAGCAATTTTACCTGGACCTTTATCTGTTTTCTTTAATATATTTATATTGTACTGTTCTTTAATTTTTTTTAATTCTGTTGCGGTTGGTTTAACATAAAAAGATTTAGGATTTTTATACGTAGAAACTCTGTTGGCTGAGCCAGTTCTTTTATCTATGTATTCTACATCAACAGATTTAGGATTTGAGATTCCATACTTTTTAACAAACTGACTTATGTTTCCTTGTCTTAAATCTATTCCAGCATCTTTTAAAATTTGAAAAAGTTGTTTTGAGTTTACAACATTTGGTGTGAGGATGTTATTCATTATCTTCTCTCCACAAACATTGTAGCGATACCACCATCAGCAAAAGAACCCATCTCTGCAGCTGTACCACTACCACTCATAAAATCAGTGTCTTGCGCAAAATCAGATTGATAGCCACCTGTGCCTAAAGCTCTATTGTTTGCAGCCATAGCAGCAACTCTTGCTGCAGCAGCTCTTTCTGCTGCTTCTTTTAATTGTTTTTGTTCTGATTGTTGTTTAGCTATATCAATTACTTTATTATAAATTTTCGTTCGACCTTGATTAATTAAATAATCTCCAAGCACTCCTAAACCTTTTAAAGCAGATACAACACCAAGTCCTGCTGTTTGACCTTGAATATCTGCAAACTCATCTTCTTCCTCTATACCACCCAATGAACCTAAACCTGGAGTCATTAAATCTGCTCCAATAATATTTTGTAAACCACCTGTTTCTGTTTGACCACCAAGTCTAAAATTAATTCTACCACCATCCGCTTTTTTAATTGGTGGTTCTCCTCTTGGATGCACACCTGTTTCTTTAATCTTCATTAACTCTTCAAAAGTTTCATCACCATATAATCTTACACCCAATGCTTCTTCCATAATCTCATAAGATTTTTTTGCACCAGGACTATCCATGGCTTCAATCATTTCCGATGCCTCTTCTCTACTACGTCCTGCTCCTTTGTATGCATCTCTAATATTATCTCCAAAAGGTCTTGGTCCTTTTGGTAAACCTGTATCACCTTCACCTTTTATAATTTTTTCTAGATCACCCATCGGGTCATCTTTTGATAAATTGAAATCATCAAGTTGTTGTTTACCACCCATGATAGGTTTAGATGGATCTAAAGTTTTACCTTCCATGTCTACAACTTTTGCTGAGTCTTCTGCTTTCTCGTAAGCTTCTCTTTTGATCATAGTTAGATCAATGCCTTCAGGTTGTTTGCCTGTTACTTTTTCATAACCTTTAATTAATCTGTCTAGTATGATTTTGTAATTTTTTTGAATGGCATCTAATGCTGCTAATCCGAATTTTGTTTTCATTAATAATACTCTATCTGTGGTTTTTTAACCGTTTGATCTTTTTCATCATCTGGATGCATGATAAATCCTCCCTGTCTAAATCGCATCACGGCTTGAGTCATGCTATCAACTAAATCGTCATTGTCTCCATACGGAAACGCAGCACACTCTTCAATCACTTCTTCTGCAAATTTTTCATCTGGCGCCCATATCTGTCCTGACTCAAATAACGGCGATACGGCGTTTACTCTAGCATGTTTGTCGTTCCCCTTGCTAGGTGTGTAATTTATAACAGGAATACCCATCTTTCGCAACTCATAAGTCAAAGGTAAACCAGAAGCTTTTGACTCTATGATGACCGTATCTGGATTCCAATATTTGTATTGTTCCATAGCTACTCTACGTAATTCTGGAAACTCTAGTCTTTCTTTGTAAGCATCTAACAAGATTAGATTCGGTCCGCTGTCCTCGTTTGGATAAAAGACTCCCCATGTTGTAATGGCTGAATAGTCGGCTGATTGTTTTTTTAAAAAAGCTGTATCATAAGATTGTATAATGTGTTCGAGTTTAGGTATGTAATCTTTATCCCAAACCGTCCACCATTC
>VTLG01011597.1_pt1 | contig 17246 bp, 28 predicted proteins | sample 4694571 | NCBI WGS metagenome assembly VTLG01 (sample SAMN12604809, study PRJNA352737) | marine metagenome | biome: ENVO:00000447; feature: ENVO:00000209|ENVO:00000569|ENVO:01000036; material: ENVO:00002151; isolation source: viral sequences binned using virsorter ...
TCTAAATCATCTAACTTAGTTAAATCACTTAAGAATAAATCTCCACACTCATGTAATGTAGACGTTGCATTATCTAATTCTTTTAGATACCCTGCATATTTATCTAACTCTTGTGGAGTTAACTCAATAACTGTTTTTGTTTTTAAATGTTTTACTTTCATTTTCTTTACCCTCTATTAATTGTTAATTTAAGTAGGCAGTTTTTGGGTAGTGATGCCTAGCACTATCGCAAATTGTGGCTTTTGTTATTTTAAGTCTGCCAAACCTCCACGCACATGTGGGAAACTCAGACTTATACTTAGTTGCAGTACCTACCGAATCGGAATCCTTCTATCCTGCATTAGTCAACGAATCAGGAAACTAAGTAGTATACATATCCCAATCTATTTGACCATCATCACCATAATCTGTATCAACATAAGTGACTTTGTAATTAACTCCGTCATCTGTCGTACCTGTTTCTTCATCACCTTCTTTGGTAATGCTAACCATACAAATTGTATCTACAATATCATTGTAGGGATCATCCTGTAATGGTTTATCAGTTTCGATTGTAAAGTTTCTAACATCTACAGTCTGCTCTGTTACGTTGTATATATATTTAGTTTTCATTTTCCTTGCCCTCTGTAGCGTTTGTAGGAATTTTTCTTCTTCTTATTCATGGTCGAGAATCCTACGTTACCTCTACCAATCGAAGTCTTTTTACCATGAGAGCCTGTCTTAGACGTATGCTCTATCTGTACTCTAGCTTTTCTCATTATTAGTTAGTACCTCCAACAGTTCTTTCTCGTCTGTAATTAAATCTCTCACTTCCCTCAAATCATTTAAGTCTAAGTTACCATGTCTAACCCACTCTTCATCAGTCTCATCACAATTTAACTGCACTACATGAGTAATGCTAGGCATCAGAACTATATTATCTAATGCTTCTTGCATAGTTACTGCAAAAGTTTTAATGTTAAACTCTTCACCATCTTCATCTATAACTTGAGCTATATATTGTTTGTAATTCAATGCTTCCTCCTTGCATACATACCTGTTAACTTTTCTTTCTTAGGGTGTTCCTTTCTGTTAATGTCGTCCAAAATTTCTTGCTGTAGTCTATCATTTTCCTTCTCGTTTGTCAACCCTATAACTTTTATGTTATGCTTTTTAGGTCTCCAATTTTTAAAGAAGATTTGTTTCTTAGGTCTTACAGCATATGTCCATTGGACAGGAACACCCTTGTCATCATAATAAAATTTTAATTCCATTCAGTTATCCTAAAGTCAGGCTCAATTCCAAAACCTTCAGGTAAAAACCTAACACAATTTTCTACTTCTTCCACACTTATAGTAGGACTTACTGAATCACCTGTCTCTCTATTTAATCCTAAGATTAAACCATTCCCTGCTAATTTAGCTGAGGTTTCAGTCCCAAAGTATTCAAAGTATAATTGGTTTTCTTTATACAACCCTTCATCATCAACATAGATTGTGTTCACTCCATCTATATTAACAACATCAAAAGTTCGGCAGTCTACTAACTCATAAATATTCTTAAGAGTATCATCATGCTCTACTTCTTTTACTACTTGGTTTTTTACATCTATTAATATTGCTTTCATATTATTCTCCATAGTTATTAAAATGTTTTCTAGCGTATTTTTCTGCAAAGAAATCTAATGCTTCTCCTGTCAGACCTTTAGCTAACCCTATCTCTAACCCTCTATCAAAGAGTTCTTCGATTCTTAAATCATTAAAGTGATTGCTCATTCTTTCTCCTTTCTTCTTCTTCTGCTTTTGCCATAAACTCTAAGTCGTCTGATGATAGTGCTGATGTGCAATGAGTTTGTAAAAATGCAAACGCTTCACCAAATATTTGTTCTGCATGGTTTGTATTTATATCTTGTATAGGATATGCTTCTAGAACAGAGTCAACAACATCATTAAATAAATCAGGTCTACCTGTTAAATGCCAGTACTCTCCTAAATATTCTTCTACTTCTTTTCTCCAAATTATTTCTTCTTCAGTCATTAGCTTTCTCCTTCAATTTGATAATCCCACCACCCATTTGATTCATACACTCCGTCATGAAATGCTTCTAATTCTTCTAGGGTTTTAAAGGTGTAAGTTTTAGTTTCTTCTCCTTCAGTACCCCAAGTAATAGTTATTGAATGTTCTTCAGTCATTAGCTTTCTCCTTTATTAAATCTTCAAAGTAATCTTTTAGTTCATCAATTCTAGTTTGTAATGAATCTTCAATGGTGTCCTCAATAGCATCTTTCAGTTCATCAATCTGATGTTGTAATGAATCTAAATCATCTTGAATCTCATAATGTAAATCATTAACTTTCTCACTTGTATTTTCAATAGCATCATCATGGTCACGTTTTTGACGTTGCTCAACATCAAACAAATCATTTTTAATATCACTAATCACATTTGAATCTTCTATAATTTCTGAGATTGCATCAGTTATTATTTTTATTTCTTTATCCATTACTTTACCTCACTTATTAAGTCATCAACCATAGTAACTTCTGCAAAGAACTCTCTCTTACCTGTTCCTCTTGGGTCATGTGGTCTATTACAACCTGCAAAACTACCATTGCTTTCATACTCTTCACCAAAGAAAGAAGTCTCAGTATATCTTAATCGATTACCTATGTTTTCTTTCAACTCTTTTTTACTTTCGTAATTTAGTATCATCATTGTGATGTCTCCTCTTTTAATTGTTCTAGGCTATCAAAAGCACTATGATTTGGACAAACATTTTCCCAACCCGAATCGTTTATCCAAGCTATTAGCTCTATTCTATTACATATATGGTAATGTTTATTAGTACTATGATTGTAAATATATATTGGTTTAAAATCAGGTTTCATATAGCCCTCGCTTCTATTAAGTTATCAACTACAAAACCTGAATAATCTTTCTTAGCTTTGCCCTTTGCTTTTAAACCAACCACTACGTTAGGTTCATCTAAAAATCTCATATCGTGTTTGTCTCCATCTATAACCTTCAAGCCTTTAAACATTGAAGGTAACTTATCTCTAAACACAACTGCCTTATTGCATTGAACTCTCTCAAATAGATTAGAATATTTCTCATTAGCTTCTGAGTAACTCCAAGTTAAATGATAGTTCTTTATACCCTCAACCTTTCTAGTAGGTATCTTGGTGTAGTCATAGAACAATACATCAGGAAATATTTGAAAAACATTCTGTTCTTTGTAAAGCTGATGTTCCCATTGAATATCAGAAGTTCCATTAAGTCTAAGACATGGTATCTTCTTTAGTTTAAAACATTCATCTATAAACTTATGAATGTCCTCAACCAAGTACTCCATAAAGGTATCATAGTTATCTAAGAACATTAAAGTCTTTCTGATTCTAGCTTTCTGAATACTAGAGTAAACACCACCAAGACCTGCTGTATTTAAACATGGTTCATGGCATTTTGCAATAGTAGCATATGGACATACAGTACGTTTGTTATCTGCTAGATTATGTGGTGCTAAATACATAATCCTACTAAAGTATTTACTTTGTATCTTATTGCTCTTGTCTATCTTAGGACTAGAGCTTGATAATAATTTATATGTTGGCATAGTTTCTCCTCAATTAAAAAGTGTGTAGCTAGTGCATGGTGGTTTAGCACTTATTTACTTTCATCCTCAACCTACTTCGTCACCCTGTATAAAACAGTACAGACTTCAGGATTTTATAAAGGCTCACTCCTAGCTACACTAGATTATTTGGATTTTCTATAGTATAATCTAAACTATGTGCCACCTCTCAAGTCTCAACGTATTTATAGTGCTAGAGGGGAGTAACACTTTTGATAGTTATTCTAGGCACTATCACCTTTGCTATACTTAGCTTAGTAATTAAGCGAATACTTTTCTGATTGCAGTAAACAATCTAACAAAGATATTACCATTGATAAAGCTATCATAAGTATCAATAGTCTCTAAAGTATTTTGAATGTCAACATTGTTAGCAACTTCTAAAACTTGCATACCTTTATTGGATTCATTTAACTTTACAAACCTTCTGAACCAAAGCTTATCAATAGGATTAGCTCTTTGTTTGTAAAGAGATACTTTGCCTTGATGATAGCCATCAAAAGTATTTCCTTGAGTTATTTCGTTTCTCTCTTGAGCAACTCTAACTCTAAGAACATTCACTCCCAAATCAGAAGCTTTATTCCAAACAGCTTGTATTGATTGTGGAGCATCTGCGATTTTTCTAGTAGTCGCACTACCTTTTCTAGTATAAGTAATATTACTCATATTTATTTACCTCCTCAGGTATTATTATTATTAAAAAGTTTCTTAAGGAAACCAATCTGCCCTAGCCCTAAAATTCTACCACAACCGACCAACGATTGCAAGCATATAATACTTTAGGGTTAAGACCATGCTCTAACTATCCACTTAGTTCCTAATATGTTATCATACTTCGGAGTTATAACTACATAGCTTTTGCCCTTGTTAAATATAAACCATTTATCTTCTTTGATACTCATGGAATTATTATATTTGAAACCTTTGTTTTGATAATGGCTAAATGCCAAGTCTTTTGTTCTAAAGTTCATATTAACCTCCTTAGGTTTATTAGTTTATAAAATTGCCTGTCTGCCAAGCCCTAAAATTCTACCACAACCGACCAACGATTGCAAGCATACTCTAAGATAATATATGGCAGGAAATATATTAAAGACTTGTTGTCTTGTAAAATCTTTAAAGATATATCGCCATGTGGCTCTGCCTAGCCCTTAAAATTCTACCACAAACCGACCAAACTTTGCAAGCATATAATATTTAAAATAAAATAAATAATTTAAAAACCACCACCCTAATTTAATTAGTTTTTAATATACCACCCAAGTTTTTGAAGTAAATTTTAAAACTTCCACAGCTTTTTAACAGCTTTTAAACAGCTTATTAACAGCTTATTAACAAGTTATCCACAGGTTATTAACACGCCCTCAATATTCTGCAACGCCCTCAATATTCTGCCTGTATGATTATTTTCCCTACTGATAAATAAGAAAACTTAAGTTTCATATTTGAATTTTAAAATAGGGTGGGTGTTTTAAAAGACATGCCAAATAAAAAGACCGAAGGACATTAATAAAAACCTACTAGACATAAAAAAAGAGCAAGCCCTTTTCAGAACTTACTCTTTTTCTTAGAAGCTAATTAACTAAGCTTCAGGATTGCTTTCTATGTAAGCATCTATCAGGTCTTTAAAGACCTTTGGAAGTGCCTTCTTAGAGAACAGATTATTAGCTTGCTGAAAGGTTAGTTTGTTGGCTTTAATTAAGCCATAAAGACAACCTAACACTTGCTTCTGCAAGCTCCAATCCATTTTGCCATTCTTTTTCTTGGCAAATTTAAAACTCAATGCTCTTACTTGATTATAAGTAGCAGGTTGAGATAGACGCTCTTCGTCTATTTTATTTATATCAAATGTAGTATCCATATTATACCTCCTTAGGTTTATTGGATATTATTGTTACACAATTCCACATATTGTGAAATTGCAATTGAATCAGATGTATCATCACACCTGACTTTTACTACAGGTATTCCTGCTGATGTATAAGTATCAACATGAACTTCTGCTGTAAATCTGTCATCGAACATCAAAGTTTCTTGATTTTCAAAAGTAATTAGTATCATAGATTTCTCCTTATTAATTTAAAGTGGTTAAAACATCGCTATCATGTTCTACGTCAAAAGCAGTCTTTATCAGGCTGTTAAGCTTTAGCTGTTATCAGCCTGTTGACTTTTGACTTAGGTTATGGAGTGATGTTCAATGAATAAATTATCAGGTGAAATCTATGCTGTATTTTATACTAATTACTTTTGAAAATCACCCAGAAACTGCCAGATTTTCGAGGACAGCATGAAACAGCAGAACGTGAATTTGCATACTTATACAGCAGTAGCTTCCTAATACCTGTAGTAAAATCGTGTGATAGAGACATGTGAATTCAAGGGTGATTTTACATTATGTGGAATTGCTGTTAGAATAATACCATTGAATCTAAGAGTCGTATAATATGGATATGGAATGACATATAAATATCTACAAAAATTACCTAAGTTCTTGATTTCTTTTGAAGTCTACAAAGTTTCTTTATTGAATATGGACATTATAAACTTTACAATCTTTGTAAACTAGGTAATTTTTGTAGTAGACGAAGAGCAAGGCGCTAATCTCAACCTGCAACTTATCTTCATTTATCAAGTAAGAGCAATTGAATTTAAAAGTAATTTGCCTAATGGCACATTGATTGGTGATTGCTGTAGATAAATGCTAGGTTGCCTTTATGGATTAATACAAACTTTTAAATTCAGCAAGCTAAGAATCTTTCCAAGACTACGACACTTCCAAAGTCTGTAAGACTAATAATAAGATTACATCTCAATCCTGCTTAGATTAATTAGCTTATCAAGTCTTGTGTAAGTTCTTGGCTTGCTCCACATCTATGGTCTAGTAGGTAGAGGGCATGCAGGAGACCACCCACCCTCAGTAGTATATCTATAGTGTGGTCGAATATTTTAAACTAAAATGGGTGTAAACTAGAAATGTCGGGCTTTAAAGACTATAAAGGAAGAGAGGGAGAGATTGCCTAAGACTAAGCAGGCTATAAAGTCTATAAAGTGGTGTGCATCCTATAGGTACTAACCTGCCTACCGGACAAGCCTCATTATACAGTCCAGAGAAGATTCTGTCAAGTCCTTCTTGACTTTTTAGCATAGAGGTGTATACTGGTTTACATGAGCAGTATATTACCCTCATTATCAAAGCCTAGAGAACTTACAGAAAAACAACAGTTATTTCTTGATAGTCTAGTGGAAACCCAAGGAGATGCTAAACAAGCAGCAGCTTTGGCAGGTTATTCCGGTGGACACTATCAAGTTTTAAAAGCTTTAAAGAACGAAGTGTTGGAGCTAACCAAGGACGTGTTAGCTCACAACGCTCCTAAAGCAGCTTTTAAACTATTAGAGATAATGGAATCTGATAAGCCTATACCACAAGCTAATAATAAGTTAACGGCTGCCCAGTCTTTATTAGACAGAGTTGGAGTTTCTAAATCAGAGACTTTAGATATTAATCATCAAGTATCTGGTGGTATATTCTTAATGCCAGATAAAGCCCCTATAGAAGTAGAGGCAGAGGAAGTTGAATATGAAGAAACAAGATACTCAGAAGAAGAAACTGGAAGCGAACAACCTTATGTGGAAGAAGCTTCTGAAAGAGAAGAAGAAGAATAGGAGTAAATAATGGATACATTTATATTATTAATTGTTATAGTAGTTATTGGTGGTGTTATACTTAAGAAGTCTAAGCCCGATACCTACAACAGTATTAAAAATAAAGTAACAAGTTTAATTAGGACTAAGTAATGGCACACGAAAATAGAAGAGCAGCTTTAATTAAAAAGCATAAGCTTAAAGGAGTAAACAAACCTAAAAGAACTCCCGGTCATAAAACTAAGTCACATATGGTTTTAGCACAAGAAGGTCATAATCTAAAGCTTATACGCTTTGGACAGCAGGGTGTTAGTGGTGCAGGCAAGAGTCCTAAGTCTGCAAAAGATAAAGCACGTAAGAAATCTTTTAAAGCTAGACATGCTAAAAATATTTCTAAAGGTAAGATGAGTGCAGCTTATTGGGCTAATAAAGTAAAATGGTAAAATAAAAGGAAAAAAAGTAATGACTATTGAACAAATACTAGTATTAATTGTATTACTTGTAACTGCTTGGGGTTTATCCTAATGGCATACTCACAACAAGTACTTGACAGATTTGAAAGTGTACTCAAAGAACCTGAGAAGCATGCAGTTGGTAGGTTTGATCCTACTGATCCTAATGTAGCTACAGGAATGACAGGAGCACCTTCATGTGGTGATGTTATGCGTCTACAACTTAAACTAGACGGAGACTTAATAGAAGATGTTAAGTTTAAAACCTATGGTTGTGGTTCTGCTATAGCATCTAGTACTATGTTTGTAGATATGTTAAAGGGTAAAACAGTAGAAGAAGCAAAACAAATAAAAGATAAAGACATTGCAGAAGCCTTAGAACTACCACCTATTAAACTCCATTGTAGTGTGTTAGCTGAAGAAAGTATTTCAAAAGCTATTGAAGATTGGGAAACTAAGTCGGCTCACAGAAAACATAATCAATAATGAAAGAAGGTTACATTAAAAGAAAGACATCAACTATACCTTTTGGGTATGAATTAAGTGATGTAGAAGGTTATTTAAAGCCTATACCAGATCAAATAGATGCTTTAAACTTAGTATCTGAAATGGTGCATGGTGATGAAATTAGTTTAGCTGTAGCTGTAGATTGGCTTGAAGCGAGTACAAATCGTAGTATGTCTCGCATGGGATTAAAAAAACACGTAGATAAAAAGTATGACAGACAAGAAGAAGATTACAAAAATAAATTCAACTCAATACTTGACAGATTCTAACGGTAACCCTATACTTAACAAAGACGGATCACCTCGAAAGAAAGGGGGAAGACCAAAAGGGTCAACATCTAAATACAGCTATTCTTCTGAACAAAAGAAAAAGATAGCTGCACGAAAAGCCTTAAAACAAAAGAGGAGTACAGTTGAAAAACTTGAAAAGAAACTACGATCCAAAAAACAAATTCTCAAACAACAAGAAACAACGATCCGTAAGTTTGAGAACGCATCGGATGAACAAACAGTATCAAGGCAGGGGAAGGTAGTAACAAAATCTGAAGTTAGCTCTCTCCCTGATTCAGTACAACAACATCTAGATGCAACAAATGCTTTCGTGGCTTTTATGCCTAACGAAGGTCCACAAACAGATTTTTTGGCAGCAGACGAAAAAGATGTCCTCTACGGAGGAGCTGCCGGTGGTGGTAAAAGTTTTGCAATGTTAATAGACCCATTGCGTTACTGCCACGTTAAAGGACATAGAGCCTTAATACTTAGAAGGTCTATGCCAGAGTTAAGAGAACTTATAGATAAAAGTAGAGAATTATATCCCAAAGCTTTTCCCGGAACTAGGTTTAGAGAAGTAGAAAAGATTTGGAACTTTCCAAGTGGTGCTAAGATAGAGTTTGGTTTCTTAGAAAAAGATGCAGACGTTTATCGTTATCAAGGACAAGCATACAGTTGGATAGGATTTGATGAGATTACTCATTTACCCACAGAGTTTGGTTGGAACTATTTAGCTTCCAGACTTAGAACAACTGATCCGTCTATTAAGACTTATCTACGTTGTACTGCAAACCCGGGTGGTGTTGGTGCTCATTGGGTTAAGAAAAGATACTTGGAAGACTCAGAACCTAATAAATCATTTGTTGGTTCTGATGGTTTAACAAGAAAGTTTATTCCGGCTAAGTTATTGGATAATCCTTACTTAGCAAAAGATGGTGAGTATGAACGCATGCTCCTTTCACTACCTCCAATACAAAGAAAACAATTATTAGAAGGTAACTGGGAAGTAAATGAAGGAGCAGCATTTGTAGAATTTGATCCATTAACACACGTAGTTACTCCCTATGAACTACCCTTACATTGGGAAAGAGTTAAAGGAATTGACTATGGGTACGCTTCGGAAAGCTGTTGTCTCTGGGCTGCTATTGATCCACAAGATAAGACCATCATTATATATAGAGAACTATACCAAAAAGGTCTTACAGGAGAAGCACTCGGAACGCAGATTGCAGAAAGAGAACTAGATGAATATCGTTCTGTTCCCGGAGTTTTAGATACGGCTGCTTGGGCAAGGACAGGTTATACTGGTCCTACTATAGGTGAAGTTCTGATAAAGGCAGGACATAAACTTAGAAGAGCAGATAAAAATAGAATAGCAGGCAAAGTGCAGATACACGAATATTTAAAACAACCTACTCCTGAAAGTAGACCACGTTTACAAATATTTAACACTTGCCCTAATCTAATTAGAGAATTACAAAACATACCTTTATCAAAAACTAATCCTGAGGATGTAGATACGCATGCTCAGGATCATGCTTATGATGCATTAAGGTATTTAATAATGAGTAGACCTAGAATGACTGATCCGATTACGGAAATGCTACGTTTAAAAGAACGTGTATTTGAAGCTTCTGATTCTACATTTGGATATTAATATGGAAGATAATACATTTCTAACTGCTAATAATCTTTACACAGAGGTAGAAGGTGAACAAGGTAAAACCTTAGACCTAGGTGAAGATCAGACTAGAAACTTAATAGGTTTAATAAAAAATCGTTTTTCTAGTGCAGAAAGAGCTAGACTTGGTGATGAAACTCGTTGGTTAAATTCTTATCAAAACTTTAGAGGTTTATATGGTAAGAAGGTTAAGTTTAGAGAATCCGAGAAGTCACGAGTTTTTATTAAAGTTACTAAGACTAAAACAGTTGCAGCATATGGACAACTTATAGATGTATTGTTTGGTACAGGACAATTTCCTATATCAGTTAAAGAAACTAGATTACCAGAGGGCATAGCTAAAGATGCTCATATACAACTTAATCAGCCCGGAATGGGTATTGAAGGTCCTGAAGAAGGTGGTATTGATGTATCTCAAGTACCTGTAGAACCAAATCCTTTTAATGTTGGATATGAAGGTGATGGAAATGTTTTAAGACCCGGAGCTACTTTTTTTAGTGGTGAAAACTTTTTAAGTTCATTAGAAGATAATTATACAGATAAAGATGGTAATATTGTTTTAACTGAAGGTAGAAGTTTAGTAGGTCTTCCAGAAGTTAGTCCTGCACAAAAAGCTGCAAGGAACATGGAAAAACTAATCCATGATCAATTAGAAGAATCAAATGGTATTTCTGAATTAAGAAATTCTTTATTTGAAGCTGCTATGTTAGGTACAGGAATTCTTAAAGGACCATTTAGTTTTAATAAAACATTACATAGATGGACTAATACTGATAATGGTAGAGAATATAAACCTAATCATGTTAGAGTTCCAAGAATAGAATTTGTGAGCTGTTGGGATTTTTATCCTGATCCTAATGCAACTACTATGGAAGAATGTGATTACATTATTCATAGACATAAATTTAATAGAAGTCAATTACGTGGGCTAAGAAATATGCCTTACTTTGATAAAGATGCTATTAGAGAATGTTTACAACAAGGACCTAATTATGATACTCGTTATTTTGAAGATCAGATATTAAATGATGATTCAAGTACTGAAACTGATTTTTCTGATCGTTTTGAGATATTAGAGTATTGGGGAGTAATGGATGCAGACTATGCTCGTGAAGTAGGTATTGATTTACCTGATAGTGTAGACGATCTAGATGAAGTTCAAATTAACGCTTGGACTTGTGGAGATATGTTATTGAGGGCTGTGATTAATCCTTTCACACCTCCAACATTACCTTATCATGCATTCCCGTACGAAAAGAATCCTTATAGTTTCTTTGGTATCGGAGTTCCTGAAAACATGTTGGACTCACAGCAAATTATGAATGGGCATGCTAGAATGGCTATTGATAACTTAGCTATGGCAGGTTCACTAGTATTTGATGTTGATGATTCAGCATTAGTCGGTGGACAGTCAATGGAAATATATCCGGGAAAAATCTTTAGAAGACAAGCAGGAATGCCCGGACAAGCTATACATGGAGTTAAATTTCCAAACACAGCACCTGAAAATATGATGATGTTTGACAAGTTTAGACAACTTGCAGATGAACAGACAGGAATACCTAGTTACTCACATGGTCAAACAGGAGTACAAAGTATGACAAGAACTGCATCTGGAATGTCTATGTTGTTAGGTGCATCAAGTCTTAACATTAAAACAGTTGTCAAGAATATTGATGACTTTTTATTAAAGCCTTTGGGAGAAGCTTTCTTTCATTGGAATATGCAATTCATAGAATCAGATATAGACATTGTTGGAGATTTAGAAATCGAAGCACAAGGTACATCAAGTCTGATGCAGAAAGAAGTAAGATCACAAAGATTAACTACGTTCTTACAAACTGCACAAAATCCTGCAATTGCACCTTTTGTTAAGATGTCTAAACTAATAAGCGAACTAGCGTTTAGTCTTGACTTAGACCCAGAAGAAATTCTGAATAGTCCAGAAGAAGCTGCAATCGCTGCACAAATTATAGGAATGCAAAATGCTCAACAAGGAACAGGCGAAGAAACTAACCCCATTGGTCAACAACCCACCGGCATGGGAAGCCCTGAAGGACCACCTACAGGACCAGAAGGACCTGATATTACAGGGACTGGTGGTGGCAACATCGGAACGGGAGCTGTACCTCAACCGGGGGAAGTGGGCTTTAGTGGAACACCTAGACAAGCTCAGGGATGAAGTTAAAGTAACTTTAGAATCTAAAGAGGAGAATTAATATGCCACAAGGTAAAGGAACATACGGAAGTCAAGTAGGACGACCACGTAAAAAATACAATACAGGAGGTCCGGAACCTGCCCCTGAACTAATAGAATCATTTGAGAATATTCCTACAATAGAGGAAAGAAAAAATAATATGCTAGATGATGTGATGCTTTCTGTTAGACGTAGGAGAGAATTAATCGAACTAGGTATGCCAGAAGACGAAGCTCAAGAAAGTTTAGATACTATTGTACGAAACGCAAAAGGATTTGGTGTTACTAGATCAGATGTACTAGGATTAGATGCACAGGTTGTTCAAGAACTTCAAGAAGCAGCATTAGAGCCTTTAAAAATACAAAAACAAGTAGAAGCTCTACAAGGAAATACCGATAGAGTTCCATATTCTAGAGGTGGGATTAGTAAGTTAGCTGAAAAATTAAGTAGGAAACTAAGAAGTAAATTTAAAGGTGATGCTGCTATAGAAAGTGATATATCTTATCTATCATCAAAAATTGAAGATGTAGATAATGAACTAGGTGGTATAGGTAGTAAAAATATTGACTTTGAAAAAGAAGTTATTGCTGAACTTCAAGGAGAAAAAGCTGATTATATGCGTGGCTTAAAACTAATAGAAGAAGAAGGCGTTCCTTTAAATTATGATGAAGCAGGATTTCCTATTACTAAAAAAGAAGCTAAACAGTTAGAAAGAAGGCTTGAACAAAAATCACCAGAGTATCAAGAAAGAGAAGCTAAAACATTGGCTCAAATTGAAAGAGAAGCTGAAGAAGCATTAAGTATGCCTGAACGACCTACAAAACCTGACAGTATAATACCAGAAGGTTCTCGAGAATTTGATAGAGAATTTGATATAATGAAAGATCAAAAACGATCAATTATAAAAGCAGAAAATAAAGCACGAACAGCTAAACTTATAGAAGCAAGAAGATTAACAAAATCAGAAAGAAAACTTTTACAAGAAGAACTACCTAAAAGGCTGCCTGCTGTCTATACAGCCGAACAAGCTGAAACACATATTGGTGCAACAACACCTGATAAGATTATAAAAGACTATGAAGCAGGTGAAGAGGTTATAATTTATTTTGGTGATCCTCCTGATACACTTCCTGATTTAGCCTTTAATGCTAGTATGATAGATGAAATATTAGGAAAAACTGATAAGATAGATGAAATATGGGGAAAGGGAAGAACTAAAAAAGCAGTAGGTGGAGAATTAGTAGCTATAGATGAAACATATTCAGATATAAAAAGTTTATTATCTAAAAAACAAGATAAAGCTATACAAAATATAATTGCACAAAAAAGAATAAAAGACTATTCTGTATTAGGTCGAGGTATGAATATGGCTGATAAAGCTACGTCTTTAGCAGTTCGAGGTAATACTGATATTGTTATTGAAGATTTTGATGAAAAAGAAATGTATATTGCATTAGGACAAAAAATGCTTGATAGTGAAAAAAGAACTAAAAAACAAGAAGGTGGAGAATTAGACGATCAAATGTCTATGCTTATGGAAGAAGAAGAAACTCACACAATGCCAGATGGTACTGTAATGCCCGGTGCAACCCACGAAGAATATGAACAAATGCTTCCAGACGAAGAAATGGAAGAAGATTATGTAGAATATGTTTTTGATTCTATATTAAACCCACAAGATAAAGAATATTTAGAAAACGCTCTCGCAGAAGATGCTAAGTTAAGTGAAATAATTGATATAGTAGTCGAGAGTACAACAGAATTTTCAGGTTCTGGATTATTAGAAGGTCCGGGAACAGGAAAATCCGATTCGATACCTGCAAGGTTATCGGACGGAGAATTTGTTATGACTGCTAAAGCAACTGAAGAAATTGGATCAGACAATTTAATGTCTATGATGAAAGAAGCAGAAGCAGCAGCAGACACAAGACAAAAAGTCGCTTATGGTGGCTATATGACTGAAATGGAAAATGAAACAGTTCCGATTCAAACTCTTGGTGTAAGAGAAGCTCGAAGGAATATTCCTCAAGTTGCTCAAACTCAAAGACAAGTTGAAGAAGAAATGTTAAAAGCAAGTCCACGTAGGTTTTATCAACCCATAAGTGGCTAATGAATCGGTAGAGCTACCCTATTAGCGTAGGCACTCTACCAAAGTTAATAACCTTTAGCTACCTTGTAAGATCAAGCCCCTAATTAAGAAGACGTTCTTAGAATAGGCTACCTTGAAGATAGCACAAGCCCTATAAGGAGAATAAAATGGCAAAAGCAATTTTAAATGAAGATAATTCGCAAGAACCTAAACCAAATCTGTATAATCAGAATAAATCGTGGCATACACCAGATGTAATGCCTGAAGATAATCCTCAAAATGCAGATGGTTTATTTATTCCACCTACTAAAACTGAAGCTAATTCTTCAGAAGTAGAGGAACAAACAGAAGTTGTGGAAAAGGCAAAACCTTATTCACGACCTAATTATAAAAAAAGATATGATGACCTTAAAAAGCATTATGATCAGAGCTTAAATAACTTTAGAAATAGAGAAACAGAGTTGTTACAGAAAGTTACAGCAAATCAACCGGAGTATAAAGCTCCTAAGACTGTTGAAGAACTTGAACAATTCAAAGCTCAGTATCCTGATGTTTATGAAGTAGTTGAATCTGTAGCTCACATGCAGAGTGAAAATCAAGTTGCAACATTGCAAGAAAGATTAGATGCTATGCAAGGACGTGAAACAGAATTACTAAAACGAGAAGCTGAAAAAGACTTAGTTGAAAAACATCCAGACTTTGAAGAACTTCGTAGTAGTGATGAGTTTCATAATTGGGCAGAAGATCAACCTGAAGAGATAAAAGATTGGATTTATAATAATCCTAATAATGCATCTCTTGCTAGTAAGGCTATTGATCTTTTTAAATTAGAAACTGGGTTTAGTGGAGAATCTTCTGGAAATAAAATGCCAAAGTCTCAATCTAATGCTCAAGATGCTGCTGATTTAGTCTCAACAAAGACAACTTCAGTAGACACTAATGAGCCTAAGATATGGACACAAGAAGAGATTGCTGCCCTACCTATGGATGAATATGATCGGTTAGAAGCCGAGATTGATCAAGCTGTAAGGGAAGGCAGAGTCAGAGATTAACAAAGTTAGTAATAATATTCGAGGAGAATAATTATGGCATATAACCAATCAGATGCTCTATTTGAGCAATCAACTGATACTAATGGTAACTTTGCGAACTCCGTAAGTGGACAGACGAATGCTTTCTTCATGCCGAAGGTTTATTCTAAGAAGGTTTTAAACTTTTTCAGAAAAGCTTCGGTTGCAGAGGCAATCACAAACACAGATTACTCTGGTGAAATATCTGCTTTCGGAGATACCGTAAGAATCGTCAAAGAACCTACAATTACTGTTTATCAGTATGAAAGAGGTGCTGACGTTACCCAAACTAAACTAACTGATGCAGAAGAAACTCTAGTAGTAGATGTAGCTAACGCATTCAAATTTAAAGTTGACGATATTGAAAAATCAATGTCTCACGTAAACTGGAAAGAAGCAGCGTCTTCTTCAGCAGCTTACGCATTGAAAGATGCTTTTGATGAGGGTGTTATAGCTGAACTATTTAGTGGAGTATCAAGTTCTTCACCTGATCACGTATTAGGTGCAGACGCTTCTGCTGCGACCCAAACTATGGGTCAACACCAAGGTGGTACTAATTCTATAGACCTTACAGGGTCTGATGGAACTGGTGCTGATCCTTTGGATGTCATGGCTTTCATGGCTAGACTATTAGATGAACAAAATGTTCCTGAAGAAGGAAGATGGTTCATTGCTCCACCTTCATGGTATGAGCAACTGTCTCAGTCTAGTTCAAAGCTAATGTCTGTTGACTATAACGCAGGTCAAGGTTCGCTTAGGAACGGTTTAGTATCAAGTGGAAAGCTACGTGGCTTTAATATGTACAAGTCTAATAACATTGCTGCTGCTTCAACTGCAAGTGGTAAAGTGTTAGCAGGTCATATTAGTGCTGCTGCTACGGCTCAAGCTATAACACAAACTGAGGTTCTTCGTGATCCTGATAGTTTTGGTGATATAGTTAGAGGTCTTCATGTCTATGGTGCAGATGTACTTAGAAGTGAAGCTCTAGTATCAGCTTTCTATGCGATTGACTAATAGAAACTAGTAAGTGGGGGAGGAATCGTGTGTTCACTTCCCCCTTACACTTAAAAGGAAAAGAAAATGATAACAGCTTGGAATCAAACAGAATTTAAAAAATGGCAAGAAGACTGGTTCAAAAGATACACAAAAAGAATGGATTATTATTTTGGAACAAAGTCAGTTCGTGCAAGAACTAAAAAAGGAACATACAAGAAAGATGATCCGACTACTCTACAAAACGAAGCATATACAAAAGTTAAAAAGTAATGCCACAAGTAGGATCGGATTCACAGCCTGTTATTTTAAAAAATAAAAAGAAAGGCAATCAGAAGTTAGGACTTAATGGTAAGTTCTATACAAAAAAGAATAACGAGAAATATGCTGAAGGTTGGGATAGAATCTTTGGTAAAGGAAAATAAATGGCTACAACCTATTTACAATTAACTAATGAACTATTAAGAGAACTAAATGAAGTTGTATTAACTTCATCAAATTTTAGTAGTGCAATAGGAATACAAGGACATGCTAAAGATGTTATTAATAGAGCCTACAACGATATAGTTATGGCAGAACCTCAATGGGCTTTTTTAGCTACAGGAGAAAGTGGATCAACTGATCCTTTTTATGGTAATGTCTATGTAGAAACTACAGCAGGTACTCGTTGGTATGAATTAAAAGAATCTAGTTCAAGCATTACGTCTGACTATGGTTCAGTAGATTGTGATAATTT
>VTLG01012438.1_pt1 | contig 17245 bp, 20 predicted proteins | sample 4694571 | NCBI WGS metagenome assembly VTLG01 (sample SAMN12604809, study PRJNA352737) | marine metagenome | biome: ENVO:00000447; feature: ENVO:00000209|ENVO:00000569|ENVO:01000036; material: ENVO:00002151; isolation source: viral sequences binned using virsorter ...
AGATGTGTTCGATAATACAAGACAAAGAAAGTATATAGAGATGAGGTCTTTACTTACATTTATATTAAGGAATCATTGTGATATGACATTCCATGATATAAAAAATTTCTACATTTCAAAAGGCAAAAGCTATGACCATACAACAGCTATACATAGTTTTAAAACATTTGAGGTGCATAGAAGATACAATCCTCTACTTGACAAGTACTTTGACTTAGTGCTGCTTAGAATAAGAAACAAATCAAAACTAAGAAAAGCATTAACAAATCATATAATAGATTACATACAAGAAAAAGACTTAAAGAAACTATTAAAGATAGTAGACAAATTAGATTTAAAAGAAATAGATGGAAACAAACAAAGAAAAGAGAAAGCAGATACCTCTGTATAGTGGACTAATAAAGTATTTCCCAGATGCACTATGCGAAGTAGCAAGAGTTAGCTACATAGGAAGTAAACAACACCACCCAGACAAAGATATACATTGGGATAGAGAAAAGAGTAGTGATGACTTAGATGCACTTATGCGACACCTTATGGAAAATGGTATGCATGACATTGATGGAGTAAGACACTCTGCAAAAATAGCTTGGAGAGCATTAGCACACTTACAAAAAGAAATAGAGGGAGACAGAGGCGAGGAGTGGTACATAGACCAATACAATCGCAATAGACATCCATCAGACCACATAATAGCAGGTACAGAATGAAAATACTAAATCTTTATGCTTGTTTAGGAGGCAATAGATATAAGTGGGGAGATGACCACAATATTACAGCAGTAGAATGGGATGAGGAATTAGCACGACTTTATCAAGAGAGATTTCCAAAAGACAAAGTAATAGTAGCAGATGCACACCAATACTTATTAGACTATTATAAAGAGTTTGATTTTATCTGGAGTTCTCCACCTTGTCCTACCCATAGCAGAGCAAGGTATTGGGGTTTTGGTAAGAATGGAAAGAAACCAATATACCCAGATATGAAACTATACCAAGAAATAATTTTTTTACAGTATCATTGTAATACAAAATATTGTGTAGAGAATGTTATACCATATTATGAGCCAATGTTTAACCCATATAAAAGGGGTAGGCATTTGTATTGGACTAATTTTAAATTACCTACTGCACTAAGTAAAAGAAAAAACCCTGACTTATCAACAACAAAAAACTTAATAGATGCTATGTCAGAGTTTCACGATTATGACTTTAGAAAATATAAAGGCAAACAAAGAAGAAATAAAATAGCAAGAAACCTGGTTGACTATGAAGCAGGGAAAACTATATTAGACACAGCATTAGGGATAATGACAAAGCAAGAAACAAACCAAACAGAATTATTTTGAAACAAAAAAAATACACCACGATACAAAGAATAAAAAGATTAGAGAATATAGTAAGCCAAATCTATATGAGTGTTGAGGTAATAAAAAAACAGCTTGACAAAAAAGAAGAAAACTAACGTTATATAATTGATTAATCAATCTTTTTCAATTATGGATAAACGTAAACTTAATGGTGGTAAAAGAGAGGGTGCAGGTAGAAAACCAAAGACAGAAGAAGTTAAACTAATAGAGAAACTTACACCACTAGAGCCATTAGCATTTGAAGCTCTTAAAAAAGGTTTAGAGAAAGGCGACTTTAAATATGTACAACTATACTACAACTATGTAGCAGGTAAACCAAAAGAAACAAAGGACATACACATAAACGAAGATGTACCTTTATTTATTGATTAATGCAAGTAACAAAAACCTCAGCACTACTTAAACTTAGAGAACTTGAGAAACGAGTTCGTATAATTAGAGGAGGCTCATCAGCAGGTAAGACAATAGCAATCATAGCAATCCTAATAGACTATGCAATCCGCAACAAAGGAAAAGAAATAAGCATAGTAGCAGAATCAATACCACATTTGCGTAGAGGTGCTTTAAAAGACTTCTTAAACATCTTAAAGGGGTTGAATAGGTATGATGATAGAAAGTTCAATAAGAGTACCTTAAAATACGAATTTAGTAATAGTAGCTATATAGAGTTCTTTAGTACAGACCAACCAGACAAACTAAGAGGAGCAAGAAGAACAGACTTATTTATAAACGAGTGTAATAATGTTAGCTTTGATTCTTACCAACAACTAGCAGTTAGAACATCAGGCAATATATGGCTTGACTACAATCCTGCTAATTTATTTTGGGTAGACAAAGAATTAATAGGACAGCAAGATGCGAACTTTATAACACTTACATATAAAGACAATGACAGTCTACCTGAATCAATAGTCAAAGAAATAGAGAAAGCAAGAGAGAAAGCTAAGACCTCAACCTATTGGGCAAATTGGTGGAAAGTATATGGACTTGGACAAATAGGTAGTTTAGAAGGTGTATGTATTCCTGATTGGAAACCTATAGACAACATACCAAGTGAAGCTAGATTACTTTGCTCAGGGTTAGACTTTGGATATTCAGTAGACCCATCTACGATTATAAGACTATATAAATGGAATCATGCTTATATATTTGATGAGGTATTATATCGTAAGGGAATGTTAAATAGAGACCTTAGCTATTTTATTAAGACTAACGACATACGAGAACACATATACGCTGATAGTGCAGAGCCTAAGTCTATTCAAGAACTAAGAAACTACGGACACAAAGTATTCCCTGTATCAAAGGGTAGAGATTCTATAGTTTACGGAATCAACCTAATTAACCAAAACGAAATCTACATCACCTCAAGTTCCAAGAATCTAATAAGGGAACTACAAGGTTATGTATGGGATAAAGACAAAGAGGGTAACAATCTACAAAAACCTACAGGTACACATCCTGACTGTATTGATGCTGCAAGATACGCACTAATGATGCAGCTTAGAAACCCAAATAGAGGCAATTATGCAATACAATAAGTGTTAAAATTATGTTAAAGAAATGTTAAAGTTTACACTATTCTTCTCTGTTGGATAAAAAAAAGTAAAAAAAGGTTCCTAACATTTGGTAATAACTAAAATAAAGTTGTATATTTACATCATACTAATTAAAACAAAACAAAATGGAAAATTTTTTATTAGAAAGATTAACAATTTTAGAAAATAGCTTAAAGTTGTTAAGACTGGAGCTTGAAAGTAATATGGAAATTACTGAGCAAAGGGTTTCTGAATTAACAAGCGAAATGAGATGTGTAGAAGACTCGTTAAAAGTCATTATGAAATTACAAGAACTAACTAAATAATAACAATAAAAACAAAACATTATGAAAGAATATTTACAATTAACGGAAAAATTGTCAAACAAAACAATAACTCTTGAAGAAAAGAAAAGATTATTTGAATTAGCTTTTGGTAGCAAATTTATGAATAGTAATGACAAAGGAGCAATTAAAGAATATTGATAAATTGACAAACAGAGTAAAAGAAACACCCTTACAGAAATGTAGGGGTTTTTTTATGTTCTAAAACTTTTTTTTATTACGTTATATATATATGAAAGTAGAGGTTTATATTCCAGACACTTTAAGTGAGATTACTTTAGGTCAATATCAAAAGTATCTAAAGATACAAGAGGAGAACGAGGATGAGAACTTTTTAGCCATGAAGATGATAGAAATATTTTGTGGACTAAGAGGCGATACAATACTTGCTATGAAAGCAAACAGTATCAAAGACATCACAACAATACTATCAGAAATGTTTAACGAAAAACCTCAGCTTGTTAAAGAGTTTAAAATGAATGGTAAGACTTATGGCTTTATCCCTAAGTTAGAGGACATGAGCTTTGGAGAGTACATAGACTTAGATACTTACATAGGAGATATGGAAAATATACATAGAGCTATGGGAGTTCTTTACAGACCTATAAAACAAAGACATAAGGATAAATACATAATAGAAGATTATCAAGGCGAAGAAAGCGATATAATGAAGTCAATGCCAATGGATGCTGTATTAAGTTCTATACTTTTTTTTTATCATTTAGGGATGGACTTGTCTCAAGCTATGATGAGCTATTTGGGCAAGGAGGAGATGAACTTAGTTCAGCAGCAACTTTTGGAAGAAAGTGGGGGTGGTATCAATCACTTTTCAGTCTCTCTCAAGGAGATATTAGAAGATTTGAGAATATCACTAAACTAAACATACATACCTGCCTTTATGCTTTAAGTTTTATGAAAGACAAAGCAGAGGTAGAGGCTAAACAAATTAAAAGTAAATTTCAAAAATGAGCAATCAAGGAGTAAGAGGCTATTATCAAATTACCGACACTATTAAGACTAACTTACTAGCAGATGAGAATGTCAATACAGTAACAACAGGCGATATATTTGATGTAGACTTATCTAAACAAACTATCTTTCCTTTAAGCCATATAATGGTAAACTCAGTAACAATACAAGAACAAGTCCTAAACTTTGAAATCACAGTAATGTGTATGGATGTAGTAGACCAATCTAAAGATGAGGTAACAGATGTATTTAGAGGCAACAATAACGAGCAAGACATTCTAAACACACAACTAGCTGTAGCTAACAAATTAGTAGGACTATTAGGCAAAGGAACACTATATCAAAACAAATATCAATTAGATGGAGATGCTTCATGTGAGTTCTTCTATGAAAGGTTTGAGAATCAAATGGCAGGAGTAGCTTGTACGTTTAATGTATTAATAAGTAATGATATAAACGTATGCAACTAAAAGAAGTAGAAAAAATATTAAACAAGTTTGCTAAGTATGTTATACAACAAGCTAGAACTAACTTAACAAGAAACAAAAAGAACTCATCTAAAAAACTATATGATAGTTTAGAATATAGAATAAACAGATACAAAGATAGTATTGACTTATTGTTTAATATGGAAGAATATGGTTTCTTTCAAGACTTAGGGGTTAGTGGTAAAAAGAACACATTTAACACACCTTATAGTTATAGGTCTAAGATGCCTCCTCCTAAAGCGTTTAGTCAATGGGTAATTCGTAAAGGTCTAAAAGGCGTTAGAGACAAACAAGGTAAGTTTATACCAAGAAAGAGTTTACAATATCTTATAGCAAGAAGCGTATTTAACAATGGTATCAAACCAAGTTTCTTTTTTACTAAACCTTTTCAAAGAGCCTTTAAATATTTACCAAGTGAATTAAGAGATGCATTTGTTTTTGATATTGAACAAGACAAAAGGTTTTTTCCTGAAAATATGAATAAGAATTAGTTATGGCAAATATATTATTAAGAAGTCCGTATTTTGTTACAGTTACTACAGGTGGGCATCTATCAGCACAAATGGCATTAACGATAGATGGTACTTTGCGTTATACGATACTTAAAAACGCTACAAGCAATAGGACAGTATTTGAAATAGCAAGTTTAGCTAAAGACTATTATACTGAGAGTTTTGGTGGTAGTACAGGTAGTACAATAGATACTGTAGCTATATCTTATGTTATTACAACCTACACAGCAGTAGATGGTGGAGGCACAGCAACAGCTCAAGGTGCGGTAACACACACAGGCTATTATGGATATACAGAATTTTGGGATGGTGTGAATCAAGACTTTGACCCAGATGATTTTGAACTTACAAACACAGGTGGTAGTCAAATCATTTACTTACCAGACAACACAGCAGGGTTTGCTTGGGATATGAACGGAGGCACAGCTACTAAAGCAACAATAAGCACCTCAGCAACAAGCGTAGCTGCAACATCTGGTAATTACACTTGGACTATACAAAGAGTATGTAGTGCTAAATACACTCCTGTACAAATGAGGTTTATAAACAAGAACGGAATACCACAAGACCAATACTTTTTTTTAAAATCAGTAGAAAGTATAGGTACAAGAGCAGATGCTTTCAAGCGTAATATATTTGTACAATCTACATCTACTTATGACCAGAAAACACATCAATCACTTGTATTTAACAAAACAGGTAGAAAGCGTTTCACATTAAACACAGATTATCTAGCAGAGGCTTATAATGCAGTTATTGAAGATATAATGCTTAGTGAGTTTGTATGGATATTTGTAGGTAGTGTCTTACATCCTGTTACAGTAATAACAAGCTCTTTAACTAAAAAGACATCACTAAACGATAAGTTAATTCAATACACATTAGAGGTAGAGGATGCTAACGATATTATCAATAACATAGTATGAGGCGTGAAGTACAATTATATATACAAGATACTAGAGTTGATTTATTCCAAGATGAAACAATTAGTATTACAGATTCGATACAAAATGTTTCAGACATAAGTAAGGTATTTACACCTTTCTCAAAACAGTTTAGCTTACCTGCTTCACAAGTAAACAACAAGCTATTTAAACATTATTATAACTTTAACATACAAGATGGGTTTGATGCTAGGTTTACAGTAAATGCAAGAATCGAAATAAACCACACACCTTTCAAGTCTGGTAAAATAAGACTTAATGGTGTAAGCATGAAAGACAATCATCCACATACTTATAAGGTAGTGTTTTTTGGAGAGCCTAATAGTCTTAAAGAACTATTTGCAGATGAGGACTTAAATGCGTTAAACCCTTTATCTACTTACGACATAAGCTATTCTAATAGTGATTTCTTACAAGCATTTAAAGTAGGCTTACAAAGTACAGGTGTAGATGCAACAAACACAGCAAACAGAAACATAGTAGTGCCTTTGATACTCTTAAAAAACTACTACACATATAACACAGGCAGTACAAACCAATTACACAATGTAAACTTCCCTGTATTACAAACAGACTTAAAACCTGCTATAAAACTAAAAAGAATCATAGAGGCTATACAAACACAATACGATATAACCTTTAATATGTCAGATAGTGGTAGTGTTAAAACATTCTTTGGTAGTGATATGTTTGATGAGCTTTATCTTTGGTTGCATAGAGAGAAATCTCCTATATCAGCACCTGAAACAGACCCTCCTACTTTTGGAGTAGATACAACTACTAAAAATAAAAAGCTAACATTTGCAGACTTTACATATGCTTCAGGAGATGGAGATGTATTAACTAACGACACATTAATAGTAGATAGAGGCGATAGTTATAACATAAGAATAAGTGTTACACCAAGTGTTACCTCAACAGGCGAAGTAATAGTTAAGGATATAAAAACAAATGAGCTTTTATTTTATAAAGAAAACATATCTTTTACTAGTGGTGCATCTAAAACAATACCTTTAGTTGATTTAACAAGTGGTAACTTAAGTCAGCGTACATACGACATACAAATAAGACTAAACTCTGAAACTAACATAACATTTACAGCAGTATCAATGTTAATCAATAAAAACGCTACAACAGCACATAACTATACTGCATCAAACTTTACTTTAGGCTCAAACATATTCATACAAGACTATATACCTAAAATGAAAGTAATAGACTTTCTTACAGGCTTATTTAAGATGTTTAATTTAGTTGCTTACACTAAAAGAGGCAGTAGTACAATCTTTGTACAAACCTTTGATGATTTTATGACAATAGGGGAAACAAGAGATATTACTAAATATGTAGATGTATCTCAAAGCACGATTGACAGACCTGTACCTTATAACCAAGTAAACTTCAAATATTCAAGTCCTGTTACACAAACAAGCCTTAGATTTGTAAATCAGTTTAGCCAAGTCTTTGGAGATTTAAATTATTCAGCACCAGAAAAGTATGATGGTCAATCATTTAATCAAGATGTACCTTTTGAAAGAACAGTATTAATTAATCAACAAACAAGCGCAGGTGTTACAACAGGTAATATATTAGCTTGGTGGGTAGATGATAAAGGAGATACAGCTTTAGGAAAACCATATATATTTTTTAATAGGGTAGTAGATTCTAGTAGCTATCCTGTAACATCCTTAAATCTTACAGCTTATAATGCACCATCTAACGTATCTAGTGATGAAAACCACACATTAAACTTTGGTGCAGAGTATGATGAGTTTAATGGGGATGTAAATACTAATAGTTTGTTTAGTAGGTTTTATCAAGAATACATACAACAAACGTTTAATCAGAATGGTAGAATTATAAAAGTATCAGCACAATTACCTGTAAGTTTTATTTTAAACTATAGTGTAAATGATATAATAGTAATTAATGGTCAAGAGTATTACATAAACAGTTTAAATACAAACTTAGCAACAGGCAAATCAGAATTAGAACTTATAGTAAAAACAATAACTTATACTAATAGTGTATTAACATGATAAAGAATATTTTAGAACTATTACCATTTGTAGATGATGAAACAGAAAACATAAAAATAGCAAAGGGTAAATATAAACTACCAGAAACATTTAGAGAGGGATATAAACAACTTAAAAACGAATTAAAATGGCAAAGAAAGTCTACATAGATTTTGAATTAAAGTACAAAGAGGCAGTTGCTAACTTAGATGAAATGCAGAAAGAATATTCTAAGTTAGAAAAAGAAGTTGCTAAAACTAAAGATACTCAAGAAGAATTAGGAGGTGTACTTGATAAAACTACAGGTGGTGCAATTACAAAGTTTAAAGGACTTAAAAGTAGCTTAGGTGGAGTTATTAAAAGTTTTAAAACACTAAGAGGTGCTATTATAGCTACAGGTATTGGCGCGTTAATAGTTGCAGTAGGGTCTTTGACTGCTATGTTTAGTCGTTCTGAGGAGGGTCAAAATAAATTTGCTAAGATACTTACACAGTTAGGAGTTATTGCAGGTAATGTAATGGATATATTCTCTGACTTAGGTAAAGTAGTGTTTAATGTATTTACAGGAAATTTTAAAGCAGCAGGGGAAGCACTTAATGAAGTAACAGAGGGTATTAAAAACTTTGGAGAAGAAACTCGTAAAGAAATAGAATTAGCAGGAGAGTTATCTGACATGAGAGCTAAAGCTGATATAGAAGAACGTAAATTAATTACAGAAAGAGCAGAAGCAAATCGTAGAGTAGCAGAATTAAGAGAGAAAGCAGCAGACAAAGAAAACGTAAGTGTACAAGAACGTATTGAGGCTATTAAGGAAGCAGGTAGAATAGAAGAAGAAATAACACAAAAAGAAATAGAAGCTGCAAGACTGAGATTCGAGGCTAAACAATTAGAGAACTCTTTAGCAGAATCTACAAAAGAAGATTTAGATGAGGAAGCTAGATTAAAGGCAAGATTAACAGAATTAGAAACAGGTAGACTTAAAATACAAAAAGCCTTAACTGCTGAAATCACTACTGCACTTAGAGAAGAAGAAGCAGAACGTAATAGAATAGAGGCTGAACGTAAAGCAAAAGAAGCAGAGGAAGAAAAACTTAAAGAAGAAAAGGAGAAAGAACAAAAGGCTAAAGAAGCTGCTGAAAAGAAAAGATTAGCTGAAGAAGCAGCAGCAGAGGAAAAAGCAATAATAGAAAGAAACGAAAGAATAGCAGCAAACGAAGCAGCCACACAACAAAAAATAATGGATGCAAAACGTATGGCAGTAGATACAGCTATATCTCTATTTGGTGCAGAAACAGCAGCAGGTAAAGCAGCACTTATTGCTAAACAAATATTAGCAGCACAAGAGATGATTCAAGAAGCTCGTAAAACTATTACATTTAGTAGTTTAGTAGCAGCAAGGTCTAGTGCAGCAGTTGCAGAGGGTACAGCACAAACTGCTAAAATAGGTTTTCCACAAAACATACCTATGTTGATTGCATACGCTTTACAAGCAGTAGGTATTATATCAGCTATTAGTTCAGCAGTAGGCAAAAGTAAAAGAGTAGCAGGTTCAATAGGTGCAGGAGGAGGAATATCAGTAGATACAACAGCAGCAGCAGGAGCTAGTAGTGCAAGTTCAATTACAGCACCATCTATAGTACCACAATTCAATACTGTAGGAGCAAGTGGTACAAATCAATTAGCATCAATATTAGGAGGACAACAAGAGCAACCTATAAGAGCATTTGTAGTAAGTGGAGATGTAAGTACAGCACAAGAAATGGATAGAAACATTATTAGTAGTGCGAGTTTAGGATAAACAAAATAATTAATTAATACGTTATAATAATATGAGAATCGTTGAACTTATTTTAGGAGATGATGAGCTTACAGGAATAGAAGCTATATCTGTAGTAGAAAACCCTGCAATCGAAGAAGATTTTATTGCACTTAAAAACGAGGAGATAAAACTTGCTGAGGTAGATAAAGAAAAGCGAATACTAATGGGTGCTTTACTTGTTCCTAACAAACCTATATATCGTAGAAAAGGCGAAGAAGAATATTACATATATTTCTCAAGAGATACAGTAGAAAAAGCATCACAGCTTTACTTAATGAACGGAAATCAATCCAAAGCTACATTAGAACACCAACATACGATTAACGGATTAACATTAGTAGAATCTTGGTTAGTAGAGGATGAGGTACACGATAAGTCTCGTAAGTATGGTTTAAATGTTCCTGTAGGTACATGGATGGGTGCAGTTAAGGTAAACAACGATGAAATATGGAACAACTTTGTTAAAACAGGCAAGGTTAAAGGTTTTAGTATTGAGGGTTACTTTGCAGACAAAATGGAAAGACCTAAAGAGCCTGTAAATGACTTTGCAGACTTAGAAGAAGCAGAAGCAAGTGAAATGCTATCTTATATAAGGTCTATAGTAAGAGAGGACAAGCGTTTAAAGGGTGGTAAGAGGAGAGAACTAGAATCATATAGTGATTATCCTAGTGGCGTAAAAAACAACGCTAAGAGAGGCTTAGAGCTAAATAAAAAAGTAAACAATAAATGTGCTACACAAGTAGGTAAAGTAAGAGCTACACAATTAGCAGCAGGAAAACCTATCTCTAAAGAAACAATAAAGAGAATGTACTCTTTTTTGAGTAGAGCAGAAGAATACTACGATGAAGGCGATTCTAAAGCGTGTGGTACTATATCTTATTTATTATGGGGTGGTAAAGCAGGACTTAGATGGAGTGTAGGTAAACTCAAAGAGTTAGGAGAGATAGAATTAGCATCTATGGTTGTCAATGAGGAGTTTGCAATAATTGATGATAGACTAGCATACGCTTCTAAAGAAAAGGCTGAGGAAATGGCTAACAACATAGGATGCGAGGGAATGCACAAACATGAGTTTGAGGGTAAGACTTGGTATATGCCATGCGAGTACCACAACAAGGAAGATTTATCGTACCACAAATGTCCAAAGGGTTACAAAAAAAAAGATGGTAAATGTGTTAAGATGGCTGAGGTAGGAGAAAGAGGAGGTATAAAGAAATCTCCTAAAGCACCTAAGTCAGGTACACCAAATAAAAACCCAAAAGGTAAAGGTACAGCAAAAGGCGATGCTTCAACATCAAGAGGTGCTAAAGTTTCAAAAGCAGATGAAGCTACATTACAAAAAAAATCTGATGATTTTAATAAAAGATATAAAGATAAATTAGGCTACGGCGTAAGTGTCGGTAAATTAAAAGCAGTATTTCAAAGAGGACTAGGTGCATTTAACACATCGCATAGTCCAAATGTAAAAAGCCCTAGTCAATGGGCGTTTGCTAGAGTAAATGCTTTTTTATACTTAGTAAAGAATGGTAGACCACAAAACGCTAAATATACAGGAGATAACGACTTATTACCAAAAGGACATCCAAAAAATAAATAGTGCCAAGAAAAGTTGTAAGTGTATATAGAAAACCAAAAAGAAAATCACATCCACACAGCAAAAATGCTAGTGTAGGACAAAATGGTTACAGAAAAAAATATAGAGGACAAGGAAGATGAAAAAATTTGAAACACCAAGCAAAACAAGTCCAAGAGGTGGGCGTAGAGGTTGTTTATGTAAAGATGAAACCTATTCAGTTAAGTGCTGTAAGGGTAAGATAATAAATCAAGGTATAGGGAAAATATAAAAATGCAAATATAAATTTAAATACGTTATAGTAATATGAAATCAACAGAAATCTTAAACAAAATCAAGACTTTCTTAGGAGAAGAAGCTATTGAGCAAGAAACTCAATTAACTGAGGAAGCACTAGAACTAGCTCAATTAAAGCTAGAAAATGGTACAGTTTTAGAAGCTGAGGCTTTTGAATCAGGAAACGAAATCTTTATCCTAACAGAAGATGAAAAAGTAGCTGTTCCTAAAGGAGAATATTTAATGGAAGATGGTAATACTTTAGTTGTAGAAGATGAGGGTATTATTAAAGAAATTAAAGCTCAAGAGGAGGAAGAAGAAGAAGTTAAAGAAGAAGAAGAAGTAGAAGCTAAATATGTATCAAAAGAAGAATTTGAATCAGCCGTTGAAGAAATCAAAGGCATGATAAAAGAGCTAAAGGAACACAAAGAAGAAATGGCTAAAGTAGAGGAGCAAGTAAAAGAAGAACTTAGCGAAACTCCTGCTGTAGAGCCTATTGCTCACAATCCTGAAGCTAAGCAAGAGTTTAAAGTAAGATTCGGTCAAAACAGAAAAGAAACTGCTTTAGATAGAGTAATGAAAAAATTAACCAATAATTAAAATTAAATAAAATGCCAAATCCAACAATTACAGGTAGTAGTTATGCAGGAGAATTTGCAGGTAAATATATTGCTGCATCTTTATTAACAGCAAAAACTTTAGATGATGCTGCTATTACTATTCTACCTAACATTAAGTACAAGGCTGCTATGAAAGTAGGAGCTTTCTCAAATTTAGTAAGAAGTGCTGACTGTGATTTTGATTCAACAACTTCAGGTCTTACACTTACTGAAAAAGTATTAACACCAACTGAATTACAAGTAAACCTACAAATCTGTAAGAAAGAATTACATTCTGATTGGGAAGCTGCTCAAATGGGCTTTAGTGCTTTTGACAACTTACCTCCATTATTTTCTGACTTCGTTATCGCAAGAGTAGCAGCAGAGGTTGCAAGTGCAACTGAATCTTCTATTTGGGGCGGTAGTGCAGGAGAGGGTAACTTCGATGGTTTTGTAACATTAGCAACTGCTGATTCTACTGTAGTAGATGTAACAGCAGGAACAGTTACAGCTTCTAACGTAATTACAGAATTAGGTAAAATCGTTGATGCTATTCCATCAGGAGTTTACGGAGCTGATGACCTAATCATTTATGTATCACAAAATATGTATAGAGCTTATATTAGAGCTTTAGGTGGTTTCGGTGCATCAGGCTTAGGAGCAGCAGGTTACGATAACAAAGGTAACAACCAATCACTAGATAACTTATTCTTTGATGGTGTAAGAATCTATCCATCTTCAGGTTTTGGAAATAACCAAGCAATCGCTGCAAGAAGCTCTAACTTATTCTTCGGAACAGGTCTATTAAACGACAGAAACGAAGTTAAAGTTATTGATATGTCTGACATTGATGGCTCACAAAACGTAAGAGTAGTAATGAGATATACAGCAGGATGCCAAATCGGTGTAGGTGCTGATGTGGTTCTTTACGACTAATAAATTAAATTAACTAACATATAAAGGGGTGGGTAGTATTCTGCCTACCCTTTTTTAATACCAATAAATTATGGCTTGTTTATTAACTAAAGGTAGAGCATTACCCTGCAAATCAGGAGTAGGTGGATTGAAATCCGTTTACTTTACTGATTTTGGTGGGTTAGGAGCTATCACGATTGCCTCTAATGAAATTACAGCTATAGCAGGAACTCCTACAGTATATCAATTTGACATCAAAGGAAATTCTACTTTAGAAACTGCTGTTACTTCATCAAGAGAAAATGGTACTACATTCTACGAAAGCACACTTACACTAAACTTTACGTTTTTAGAAAAGGACACACAAGCTGAGATACAATTACTTGCAGTAGCTAGACCACACATTTGGGTAGAGGACTACAATGGTAATTATTTCTTAGTAGGTAAAGTACATGGAGCTGAATTAACTTCAGGTAGTTTTTCAAGTGGAGCAGCGATGGGAGACCTTAGTGGTTACTCATTAACGTTTGTAGCACAAGAGACTGCACCACCAGACTTTACAGCAGCAAGTGTTGTTACAGGTGCAAATCAAGGTACTAAAATAACACCTAACTAAAATTAATTTCTTATATTTATATAAGTTTTCATAAAATAGATTAGTTTTGTTTTAAAGGGGAGTTTTCGGACTCCCTTTTTTTTATGCGAATTTTTATTTCGTGTATATATATTTAGTTTGCAGTATTATTAATTTTAAAACTTAAATATTTTCAAAACAATTTTAATTAAATCAAACAATACTACTTTATTCGATTATAAAGTAAGTACATTACAAGAGTATCAAAAAGCAGTAAAAGGCGACATACAAAGAGTAGAAATACCAAACACAAAAGACTTTATGTATATAAACGAGAGTGGTTGGAGTTATGCACCAAACGTATATGCAAGCGCCTTAGCAGGTAGAATTATATACGGAGATGTTTTACTGTTTGCAGAAAAGGATAGTGATAGTATAGACTATTTAATATCTTTATCAGGTATTACGTTATAGGGTTAGTGTAATAGGTAGCACAGCTAATTGACCTCTGCTAATAAAAGTAATTAATTTATTAGTATGTGTAAAACAACAACAAACGGAATATAGTACTCACTATTCTTAGTAATTGGTTAGCAAGTAAAGTTCGAGTCTTTACCCTACAGAATTGGGAGGTTTTTACCTCCCTTTTTTTTGTCTAAATGTTAAAGTTTTGTTAAAGTTTTAGGTTTATTAACATTTGTTTATTATATTGTATTGTAACTTTGTTCTTTGACATATTGAAACTAATACTAATTTAAAACTAAAATTATGAAAATTAAATATCCTTTAAAAACAACCTATAGTAAATGTCAAGATGGTTCACTTGGTAAATGGCGTGCTGAATTACAATATGCACCTAAAGAAAGTTTACAAGCAAAATACCATTATATGTCAAACCATTCAATTTGGTTCTATGGTAAAACAAAAGAAGAATGTAAAGAATGGGCAAGAAAATTCAAAATTGATAAAAGGCATATAAAAATGCGAAAAGAGTGGAGAAGATGGGAAAGGCATTATGCTAAAAAAGAAAACCAAGAAGAAGCTTTAGAAAGTCAAAGAAGAATGTCAAGAGCTTTTCGACAAATGGGATTTTAACAAATTAAGACCCTTGCTTCGGCAGGGGTTTTTTTATACACAAAATTCAAAGTTTATACGTTATATAAGTATGATACACTTAACGACATCTGCATCAGCTCAAACTTTAAAAGTAATACCGAGAAGTTATGCATCGAGTGTTAGTATGATACTAAGAGATGATTCAACAAACACCTCAACAACATACACAGTAAGCACTACAACAGACAAAAACTATTTAGTGTTATCACAAGCATTAAGTCCTGTACTTGTAGAGGGTAGGTTTTACGACCTAACTCTTAAAGAGGGAAGTAGTGTAATATATAAAGATAAAGTTTTCTGTACTGACCAGACAATATCTAGTTACTCAGTCAACAACGGAGAATACACAGTACCAACAGGAAACGATGTCTTTGATAATGATTATATAATTATATGAAAAATAAATCAGATTTAAGTATTGTAAATTTAAGCACTTATACTTCTCCACAAGTAAAGGAAGTAAGAGGCAAAGACTTCATCGAGTATGGAGAAGATAACAACTACTTTCAATACCTAATAGACAGATACAACGGAAGTCCTACTAATAACGCTATCATAAATGGTGTTAGTGAGATGATTTACGGAAAAGGCTTAGATGCTACCAATTCAAATAAAAAGCCTAATGACTATGCTCAAATGATGTCCTTGTTTAACAAAGATTGTACAAGGAAACTATGTTATGATTTAAAGCTCATGGGTCAATGTGCAATACAAGTTATCTATTCTAAAAACAGAACTAAGATTGTACAACTAGAACACATACCTATTGAAACACTAAGAGCTGAGAAATGCAACGACAAAGGCGAAATAGAAGCCTACTATTATTTTAGTGATTGGTCAAAGTACAAGCGAGGAAACGAACTAAAAAGAATACCTGCATTCGGAACTTCTAAAGAGGGGTTAGAAATAATGTACATAAAGCCTTATAGAGCAGGTTTTAAGTATTATAGTCCTGTAGATTATCAAGGTGGTACACAATACGCTGAGCTTGAGGAGGAAATATCTAACTACCATTTAAACAACATACTAAACGGACTAGCACCAAGTATGTTAATAAACTTCAACAATGGTACTCCTGACCCAGAACAAAGAGAAATGATAGAGAGAAGAATCTACGAAAAATTTAGTGGCTCTAGTAATGCAGGTAAATTTATTTTAGCTTTTAATGACAATTCTGAAACAGCAGCTACAATAGACCCTATCCAACTTAGTGATGCACATAATCAGTATCAGTTTCTAAGTGATGAGAGTTCTAAAAAGATTATGGTAGCGCATAGAGTTGTAAGTCCTATGTTATTTGGTATTAAAGACAGTACAGGTCTTGGTAACAACGCTGATGAGCTTAAGACAGCATCTATACTATTTGACAACTTAGTAATTAAAGGCTTTCAAAACCTTTTAATAGACCACTTTGACCAAATACTAGCTTATAACGATATATCGCTTAATTTATACTTTAAAACGCTTCAGCCACTTGAATTTACAGACTTAGAGAACGTAGAGGATGAAGAAACTAAGGAAGAAGAAACAGGGGTTAAGTTAAGTAAAGAATCTAACAAATTATTAGAGGAGTTTATAGGTAAAGGACAAAACGAAGAAGAATTGTTAGAGGAGTTTGACTTGATTGATGAAATGGATGTAGACTATGATTTAGAAGATGAGCTTGACCAAAAAATAGATGAACTAAACAACGAAGTAAAGTTAGCAAGAGTAGGTAAAGCTACACCATATAAAGAAAGTGAGCAAGATGGGAAAAGTAAGAAAGAGGGTAAAGAAGATATTACCTACTTAGTAAGATATATGTACACAGCTTATTCAGCAGGCTACCAAACAAGACAAGGTAGGTCAAGAGAGTTTTGTATTAAGATGATGAACGCTAATAAGGTTTATAGAAAAGAAGATATTATTGCTTTAGAAAAAGTGCCTGTAAATGCAGGGTTTGGAGTTAATGGAGCTGCAACATACTCTATATGGCTCTATAAAGGTGGTGCAAGATGTTCGCATAGATGGACTAGAAAAATATATGCAAGAAAAGATGGTAGTAAATCTTTAGGAGATACTATAAGTACAACAAAGGCTAAGAGTGATGGTTTCACACCACAATCAAACCCTAACAAAGTATCTATAGCACCTAGAAATATGCCTAACAAAGGTTATACTGCTGCATATTGGAATAAAATGGGTTTTAAAA
>VTLG01006322.1_pt1 | contig 17238 bp, 15 predicted proteins | sample 4694571 | NCBI WGS metagenome assembly VTLG01 (sample SAMN12604809, study PRJNA352737) | marine metagenome | biome: ENVO:00000447; feature: ENVO:00000209|ENVO:00000569|ENVO:01000036; material: ENVO:00002151; isolation source: viral sequences binned using virsorter ...
TAAGGGTTTACAGTCATATTGATAACGCCATCTTTGCAAGTCCAAAGAGGGCAATCGCGATTACTATGCAATTTAATGCGATTAAATTTACACTATTGCGCAAGTACGCGTTGATGATATGGAGCGTTGAGCCAACTAACTGAATCAAGAATATATTCATAATTGAAACGGACTCTCCGTACCATGCCATTAATACATAGATTGCAATAAAACAGAGCGACCCAATTGTTTCACAGAACAGCCTGAATCGGTTGTTTTTCCAATCGTCTTTTAACCAGTTTATAATTTTCTTCATTTTACTAAGTATTTTTTAATGTTCTTTGGTAAAAACATTTGGCAAATCCAATATAAATGATTTACATTTTTCTTGGCGTGTTTCGCAAAATGTTTTCGTTGCTTTTCTGATACAGTAAAAATTACTGTATCTTTGTCAATATCATATCCGTTGACAAAATGATCTTCTAATTCAAACGCATCTCCGATGCGGTCAAATTGATTTCTTGGAATTTCAAGTTTATAAGTTTCCATTATACAGATACGCCTTTCACAAAGTTGTCAATTTCAGATTGCGGAACATTCATTTTTACATCAAAATGATTAGCGACCCATTTATTAATATGTTTAGAAGTGGTGCGAGAATACTTTTCAGTTGTTACACAAACTCTAGTTTGTTTTTGGCCACAATGCATTGCTTCAGTACGAACACAAACTGGCGTTTCGTAAGAAAAGAAAATTTGCGTTCCATCTTCTAAATTTAATTCTGTTTGATTGCTTCCAATTAATTTTAATTTCATTATAAGAATAGTCCTAAAAAAGTTAATAATCCAATCAATAATAATACTAATATATCTGTTAATATTTCTTTTATTGTCATTTTCCAACTTGTCCCCAACGTGCGTTTTTAGAGCCCTTCGCCTTACGCGTTTTGCCCTTTACGAATCCGCCTTCTTTTTTGATTCGTTTTAATTCTTTTTCTGTTACCATATTACTGGTAATTACTGCTCCGAAGTATTGTGCTTTAATTTCCATTTGTTATTCCTCAATTATTAATTAAATATAGTACTAGTATAGCAAAATCAACCACATAAGTCAAATATATTTGCGTCTGTAAGTTATTGATTTATTGGGAGTTATGGACAATCGACCGAGACCTTTAGAATTGGGGACTTACACGCCCTTGTAAGTCCTTGTATTATGGGGAGTTACAGACAAACGACCTGGCCCTTTAGAAACAAGGACTTAGCGCCGCCGGACGACGCCCAGCTGTAAGTGCTTGTAAACAAAGCCTCCCCGTCTTTTTAGATTGTCAAAAATCGGCCGTAACTCCTTGCAAACAAAGGAGTTCAGAACATCCCTATAATACAAGGACTTATAGCCCATATAAATAACTAAAAACGCTATGCTCTTATCTAAGGCCATTGAGAAATGGCAAGACAGCCCGACATATAAAGAGCCATCGAAAATCCATTGGTTTGTCTGGCTTCTGGAAAATCCAAAATCTCCTATAAGTCTAACAGGAGCAATAGACCTCTATAACCATGACATTATCCATATCCTGTTAGAACGTGGAATGGAGGTTCGTGATGAAGCTTCTGTAATTGGATTTACTATGGGCAATAGTGAAACTACCAGTTCTTGGGTCCGATGGTTATTTGAGTTTTGTGCAAGATACCTATATCCAGAGGGGTATCGTTTTAGTGAAGATGATCTGGTGGAATTTGAAATGGGCTATGCATATGGATATACCAGACCCAGGCGTAATATTCATCTGGCCATTTTTGATGTTCAGAAAGATGTAGAAGAAATACGAAAAGAATGGGATATAGAACTTATAAATAATAGATAGAGGAGAACTATGGCTAAAATATATTGCGACATGGATGGGGTATTGGTTGATTTAATGAGTAGTATCAAGAAGCATCTTGGTACGACTAAAATGAATCAGGGTGTTCTTGACGATTTTTTCAATAGCGATGCTGGAAAGAGTATGGAGTTCTGGGCCAATTGTGATCGAGAATCTGGTAGCAAACAACTTTGGAAATACATCAAACAATATGACCCCCATATACTATCTGCCTGCCCATCTGTTTGTAACAAAGATATAAAAGTCATCAAGGGTAAAACAAAGTGGTGCCAGAAGAATCTGAAAATAGACCCCAGTAAAGTTCATATCGTACAACGTAGAGAGAAGAAGGATTTTGCAAAGAAAGATGTAATACTGATTGATGACCATAGTAAGAATATTAGAGAATGGGAAGGTGCTGGTGGTACAGGAATTGTTCATACAAATGTTAATAGTACAATCAAACAACTGAAAGGACTACTTTAATGGAAACAACATATACAGAATTTATGGAAGCAAAAGTAAAGAGCTGGAAAGACATGAAGGATCGTAATATTCTTAAAGCTGCTGAGAAGTTTAAAAAGAAAATGAAGTCTGGTAATATTCTTGGATATACTATGGCTCATCAAGAGTTCACTATTTTCCGTAATGAGAAAGAATGGAATGATTCAGTCAAGCATGGTAAAGACATGAAGTGGATTCGTGTGGAGTAAGATAGATGCCTCAATATTTAAGTGGTGGTCATCAGACTACCATCAATTCTACTGTTACAGAATTGTTTCCGGCATTAGCATTTAATAGTAAGAAAAGAATTACTTCACCAGATGCTATGCATAAATTTATTTTTTCTTTAGTTGATAATAAAAAATTAGCTACTGCTCCAAATAAAATTTCGTTTGTTGATTCTAATGATATAAAATCAGCATATAAATTAATTGATGATACTTCAAAAATTAGGCCTGCGATGTATGATGAAAAATTACGAAATTCTATTGGAATATTAAAATATTTGTATGAGGTAAATAATGCAAGAAAAATTGAAAAAGTAGTTTGGGGTTATAGAGCGAAACCAAATGGTGTTGATGATTCTAATCATCCGGGAGATATTTTTATTTTTTTTAAAGGAAAAACAGCACCAAAGATTATTGGAATAAGTTTAAAAGCAGGAACAAAAAAATCTTCTGAACCAAAATTAAATAGTTATGTTAGAACTACTTTAAAAAAACCAATGTGGCAGAAAGCTGATTCTAGTTCTGAACAAAAATTGAAGAAAACTTTATTTAAAGAAGTGTATTCTAAATTACCAGCATTATCGGCAAAAGTAACAGCAGCTAATTGGATAGATATTAGTGGTAAAAATGCAAAACCAATGAAAGAAGTTGTTGAAGCTGTATTAAGACAATTTAAACGATCTAAAAACAAGTTTGACGAATTATACTTTAAACAAAATTTAGTATGTAGACAACATTTTGTAAATTTAATAAATAGAAATTTTGATGCTACAAAGAGATGGATAAAAGAAGAATTTAGATTAGAGAATAATACTGGAGAAAAAGTTCCTTTAATTTTGGTAAAAGCAATTGGTAATAATGCTGAAGAGCAGGGTGATATGCTTGCAAAATTATATCCTAAAATAACACATATTAAAGCTCATTTAAATAAATCATCAGTTCAGGAATGGTTTATTGATGTTAAGGGTGGCACAAAAAAATTAACTTTATTGATGACTATTAGAAGTGATAGTGAATACAGAGAAAATAAACAACAAGGAAAATTAGGCAAGTATATGGGATTAAAACTTTTATATCGTGGTTATAAGTAATTTACTAAAACTCTTATAAATATGAGGAGATAATTATGCAGGTACAAAGACAGAATAAGAAAGAGCGAGTTAAGCATGTGACTTCAATTGGTCATTCTGTACGAAGCAAACCAAAAAACAAGCATAAAAGAAGAAGTTGGAAACGATATAAAGGACAAGGGAAAAGACGATAATGGCTGTCATATATACAAAGGGACTTTCTACAAATATCAGAAGTTGGGCTGATTTGGATTTGGATTTTGCCAAACATCCAGTAACAAAAGATATTGTTAGAAAGACAGATATTGAAGCTGTTAAAAGAGCTGTTAGAAATATTATATTGACCAATCAATATGATAAACCATTTCATCCAGAAATTGATGGAGGAGTAACTCGTCATTTATTTGGATTGTCTACTCCACAAACTAAACATGATATTGTTATGGCAATTCAAACTTGTTTGACAAATTATGAACCGAGGGTAATTGTAAATGATATATCAGTAACAGGAGATTTAGATAAAAACGGATTTAATGTTTCTATATTTTTTAGAGTAATTAATTCACCAGAACCAATTGAGGTTGCTTTATTTTTGGAGAGGGCAAGATAAATGGCAAGCAATAAAATAACAATTACAGATTTAGAATTTGATGGTATTAAGTCAAATTTAAAAAATTATCTTTCATCACAAAGTCAGTTTCTTGATTATGATTTTGAAGGAAGTGGCATGAATGTCATGTTGGATGTTCTTGCGTACAATACTCATTATATGGGTTATTATGCAAACATGGTAGCTAATGAAATGTTTCTGGATTCAGCATCATTACGAGAGTCTGTTGTTTCACACGCAAAACATTTAAATGTTATTCCAAATTCTGTTACGGCACCTCAAGCTCTTTTGAATATGACATTCGTACCTTCTGGTTCTCCTATTTCTATTACAATTGCAAAAGATACAAAATTCACAACAAGTATTAGTGGACAGAGTTATATTTTTACAACAACGGCAGCTACTACTATTATACCTGCTGGTAGTGAATATTCAGTTACTAATCTTCCTATTAAAGAAGGTAAAATTCTTAATAAATCATATACAGTTGATTTGGCAAACCTGACTCAACGGTTTATTATTCCTAATGCAAATGTTGATACTTCTACAATATCTGTTCAAATACAAAATTCTTCAAGTGATAGTACAGTTGTTACATGGACAGATGGTAATTCTTTAGATGTAACTACAATTACTTCTAATCAAAAAGTTTATTTTCTTCAAGAAGTAGAAGAAGGAAAATATGAAATTATATTTGGAGATGGTGCAGTAGGTAAACAACTCGCTGATGGTAATATTATTTTTATTGAATATTTGGTTACAAAAGGTAGTGAAGCAAATAAGGCAAGTTCATTTACTGCTGTTGGAACAGTTGCTGGTTTATCTTCTGCTAATTATACTTTAAGTGTTGCAGCTGTAGCAACGGGTGGCGCAGCTTCAGAATCTATTACATCTTTAAAGAATAATGCACCTAAATTATATCAAGCACAGAAACGAGCAACGACTAAAGATGATTATAAAGCAATCTTATTAGCAGAAAGAAATGATATAGAATCTATTACTATTTATGGTGGTGAAGAAGCAAGTCCTGCTGTTTATGGTAAAGTATATGTTGCAGTTAAACCAACAGGAAATACATCATATAGTGCGGCTACTAAAGATGATATAAAAAATACTATACTGAAAAAAACAAATGTAGTAACTGTTACACCAGAAATTGTTGATCCTATTTATTATTATTTACTTGTTACTACAACTGTTAATTATGATCCTGTTACTTTATTGACAAATGAAGATACTTTAAAATCAGCAATTAATACTTCTATTAATAGTTATTTTACTAATGATTTAGAAAAATTTGACCAGAAATTTAGATATTCAACTTTGACTAAAAATATAGATAATACGAATAGTGCAATAAGAAATAGTAAAACATCTATTCAATATCAGTTAAGAGTAATTCCAACGACATTGGGAGTAACTTCTACTTATACTTTGGAATTTAATAATCCAGTAACAAAGAGTACAGTTGTTAGTACAGCCTTTACAGCCAGTGATGGTAATACATATACTCTGGTTGATGATGGTGCAGGAATTATTAAGTTGGCAAGGTCAACATATACGACTACGGCTGTTACAGTAGATAGTCCAGTAGTATATATGATTCTTGCTGATGGATCAGAGAATCAAGGAACAATAGATTATGATACTGGTAAAATCGTACTGAATAATTTTAATCCTTATACAATTTCAGACGCGTCAACAAATATTAAATTAACAGTAACACCTGGGACTAATAATCAAGATATTACTCCTTTGAGAGAACAAATATTAACGACTGATACAACTGATGCAGTTGCAATTAATATTACTATGGTTGCAGAAACAATAGTCTAATATGGCAAGTAATCCTAATTTACCAATACATCCTTCATTTCATGAACGAATATCTGTTCTTGTAGAAGGACAGTTACCAGATTTTGTTAAACAAGATCATACTACATTTATAGCTTTTTTAGAAGCATACTATGAGTATCTTGAACAAACAGGTAAGCCGTATGAGATTATTGGTAATCTGAGAAATTATTTTAATGTTGATAAAACAGTTGATGATTTTTTACAATACTTTAAAACACAGTTTGGTAAAGATGTTCCAGAAGCAGTATTTGCCAATGCAAATAAACCATCTGTTTTAAAACATCTCAGAGATTTTTATCGTTCTAAAGGAAGTGAAAAATCTTTTCAGTTTCTTTTTCGTTTATTGTATAAAGAGGAGATTGAATTTTATTATCCGTCTACTGATATGCTTCGTGTATCAGATGGAAGATATACTAAAGATAAAATTCTGAGATGTATTGATACTAGTGGTTCATCAGCTGTTTTCGATTTTACTGGTAAGGGAATTACTGGTGGAACATCTGGTACAACGGGTGTTGTTGAATTAGTTATTAAAGAACAGATTGGTACATTTGAAGTATCGACAATTTATTTGTCTAAAGTTGCTGGAACATTTTTAGCAGGTGAAACTGTTACAGATGGAACTAATACATTTATTTTGGATGGGATGGTAACTGATTATACAATAACAAATCCTGGGAATGGATATAGTGTTGATGATAATATTGCTATTTCGGGTGGAGGTGCAGGAGCAACTGGAGCTCAGTTTCTTGTTGACACTTTATCAACAGGTAGTGTAACAGTTGCAACAATTGTTTCTGGTGGAACTGGATATGTTGTTGGTGATAAACTTACAATTAATAATACAGATAAGTTAGAGATAGATGGAAGAACTTGTAGTGTACTTGTTAAGACTGTAGATGGTTCTGGAGTAATTACAGCAGTAGAATTTGAACATAATGGTTTTGGTTATAAATCAGCTCCAACTGTTTCAGGTGGTGGAACTGGTTCTGGTGCAAACATTACATTATCTGGTATTGGTATTGGTGGTATTAAGACTTTAAAATTGGTCAATAATGGATTTCATTATCAGTCTGTACCTACTCTTAATTTTTCTGCAAAAGGTGATGGTACTGCAACAGGTGTAGCAATTATTGGTGGTTATGAAGATGAACATCAAACAAGATGGATTGGTGATGATGGATTTATCTCAGCTGCAAACTATATTCAAGACAGTCGTTATTATCAAGCATTTTCTTATGAGATAAAATCTGGTAATACGATTGATAAATGGAGATCATTTGTTAAGCGATTGGTTCATCCAGCTGGTCTTGCTTTATTTGGTAGAACAATCATTACAGATTTATTAGCAACAGGATTGAAATTAACTGTTCCACCTGAACATAAATATCCTTATACAATTATTTGGCATGATGGTGATATTGAACCACCGGTTCGATTGAATCTTCAGTTACAACAGGTGAATCCAGAATGGCCAGATGGTGGTGTATGGCCACATGATGGACAAGCAAATGGACCTGGGTTGGGACCGGGACATTCTGATTGGCATATTTATGAGATAGATTTACCCATTCAGATATTGAGTATATCTGATTTTGATGATTGGTTGTTTGTTAGTCAATCTCATTTACAACCTCCGGCGAATGAAAATTGGGGTTTAATTACAGATGGCAGTATTTCTGTATGGGAAGATTGGGGTCAAAGTTCAGCTGGTATTGGTGGTGCATTACAATTAGGACCTTTGCGTAGACAAATAGATCGACAGAAGTTCAATAAAGAAGGTGGAATGAGTAAAGAGTATGGTACAGTACCAACTGGGCCAGCTGGTTCTCTTTCTAAAAATGAACAAGATGGTGAGGGCCGACTTGGACTTCATCTTGGAGGTGGTTATCTAATTGAACATTTTAAGGATGAAATTATTGCAAGATATATTACAACTGCGAATGAAAAAACAAGAATTGTGATGAATAGTCATATAACTATTGTATAAATATTATAAATATAAGAAATTAAACAAGAGGATTAGTTATGCCAGCAATTATAACAAACGCATTCAGAACATATAACGCAGATAATTTTATTAGCTCTTTTTCGACTAATAAAGTGTATCTGATGATTGGAAAAGCAGATGCTTGGTCTGGCGCTGATCTAGGTCAATATGCAGAAAGTTCACCAACTGATACTGTAATTCCAACACCGATAGATACGACAGTAGCACCCTATATTCATCATAATGATATGATTGCTGCTAAATTAATTAATCAATCTGATGTATCTCATGTTGTTAAGAGAACTGATTGGACATCAGGAACAGTTTATACAGAATACGATCATAAACAAGATGACCAGATTGACCAGACATTTTTTGTGATGACAGATCAGTATAATGTCTATAAATGTATTAGTAATTATGGTGGAGCTGCATCTACAGTTAAACCTACGAGTCAAACTTCTAGTATTATTGAAACATCAGATAATTATCGTTGGAAATTTATGTATGAAGTTCAACAGGCAGATGTTTTGAAATATGTTACGACAGATTGGATTCCTGTAAAGTATTTAGCAACAGATGATGGTAATGCACAATGGGATGTTCAACAGGCCGCAGTTGATGGAGCATTGGAACATATTGATGTCACGGCTGGTGGAACAGGATATGTAAATACTCATACAGGTACAGCACAGGCAGGTACTGGTACAACAATTCAACTTGCGGCAACAGCATCTAGTACTAATGACATCTATAATGGTATGACAGTTTATATTTCTTCTGGAACTGGAAGTGGGCAGATAAAAGTTATTACAGATTATGTTGGTTCAACTTATACTGCATCCGTTTCTGCGTGGACAACGACTCCAGATAATACAAGTGTTTATGAAGTAATGCCAGCAGTATCAATTACTACAACGGAAGGTTCTGGTGCAGCTGCAAGAGTTTCAAGTGTAGTTGGTGGTGTTATTAAAAAAGTTTCAATGACAGCAGTTGGTACTTTGTATCGTTCTGGTACAGCAACTCTTACGGGTGGTGGTGGAACTGGTGCAACTATTGAACCACGAATAGGTCCTAAGAATGGACATGGTAAAAATGCAAAGACAGAATTAGGTGGTGCATATGTAATGATGAATGTTCGTTTAGTTGGAACTGAAGGTGGTGACTTTACTGTTGGAGATGATTTCAGAAAAGTAATTTTAATTACAAATCCATTTGCAGGTGGATCAGCTGGAACAGCAACTACATATACAGGTGCAGAATTAGATGATGATACTGGTGAACAAATCTATATAGAGTTTAGAGCTCCGATTAATCGTGCATCTGACCAGACTGAGGATGTCAAGCTAGTAGTTGAATTTTAATAAAGGTATAATACATGACAACCAATATAAATTTAAATCTTAATCAGAGTCCCTACTTTGATGACTATGATGAAACTAAAGATTTTCATCAAGTCCTCTATAAACCTGCTGTTGCTGTTCAAGCAAGAGAGCTTTCACAAGAACAAACAATTTTAAGAAATCAACTCAAACGATTTGGCGATCATGTATTTGCAAATGGTAGTCGAGTATCTGGTGGTAGTTTGCATATTGATACTGATTATGAATATGTAAAACTTAATGCACAATATAATAGTGTTGATATTACAACATCTTTATTAGCTGGTAAGTTAATTATTGGAAGTCAGTCTGGAACAACAGCAAGAGTTGTTAATACTGCAGCTATTAATGCAACTACTGGTGATCCAGATACTATATGGGTTAAGTATCTTACGGGTGGTGGTGTTACTCAAAAAGTTCAAGGTATTACAGTAACAAATGCTGGTACTGGATATACAACTATTCCTACTGTAACTATTACTGGTGGTGGTGGATCAGGAGCTCTTGCAACAGCAGTTATTGGTACATCAGGTGCTAGTGCGCAAACAGTTATTGGAATTGATGTAACAAATAAAGGATCTGGATATACTTCAACACCAAGTGTAAATATTACTGGTGGTGGTGGATCAGATGCACAAGCTACGGCTACTCTTAATACATCTGCTGCATTTCTTGCTGGTGAAAGAATTTCTGCATCAGATTTATCTTCTTCTGTTTATGCAGCTTCATCTTCTCCTACTGGAAAAGGTGCTGCGGTTTCTAATGATGCTGGTTATTATTATTTTAATGGAACTTTTATACGAGCAGGTGCAGCTACAATCATATTAGATAATTATACAAATACACCAACATATCGAATTGGTTTTCAAGTTAATGCATTTGTAGTAGATTCTGGTGATGATACCAGTTTACTTGATAATGCACAGGGAGCATATAACTATGCCGCTCCGGGTGCAGATCGTTTAAAATATACTCTTACACTTACGAAGAAAACTACATCATCTACAGATGATATAGATTTTATAGAAATTACCAGATTGGTTGGTGGAGTAAAACATGCTGATAATCCATTTCCTATTTATTCAGTTTTAGAAGAAACATTTGCTCGTAGAACTTTTGATGAATCTGGAAGTTATACTGTAAGACATTTTCCAATTCAAATGAAACTTCACACATCTGATATAACAAAATTTACGGCAAGATTAGATCCGGGTAAAGCATATATCTTTGGCCACGAGCATGAAACAATTATATCAACAGATATAACAGTAGATCGTGCAAGAGATTATAAAAATGTAAATAACTTTGATCGTTTGATGCAGTATGGTAATTATGCTAAGGTAAAAACTTTAACAGGATTATTTGATGTAACAACTCATGCAGTTGTTGATTTGCATAATGTGGTTCATACAAGTATAACATTAACGAATCCTGGTACTTACGCATCAACGAAAATTGGTACAGCTAGAGTTCGGCAATTAAATCCAATATCAAATTATGCAGGTCCCTTTCATATATATCTTTATGATATTACTATGACTTCTGGTGATTTTGGAGATGTTGAAACTATTATGATTCCTGTAAATGCTTCTGCTACACCAGTTGTCATAGGCCCAAAGTGTCTTATTGATGATACAGGTAAAGTTGGTGGAGTAGCTGGTGGTGATGCAAAATTATTTGATACTGACTTTAATACAATGATATTTAAATTACCTCAGGATACTATTAAAACAATTCGTGATGATTCTAGTAATATTGATACCAGTTATACAATTCAAAGATCATTTACTAATATTGCAATTAATTCTGGTCAATGTGTTTTAACATCGGCCGGTAGTAATGAAACTTTTTATGGAACTGGTGTATTAAGTTCTACGATTAAACATATACATTATCATGGAACAGATTCAGCCGGAACTCTTATTAATTTAAATGCAACATCGCCTGCGGCCGCAACTGTTACAATAGCTGCTAATGGTCAATCTGTTACAATATTTACTGGTGATTCTAGTTTAGCTTCTACTGGTAATAATTTTATTGTTTCAATGAATATTGATACGAAACAAGAAAAGATTAAAACTCTTGTTAAGAACGCAACAAAAGCAATTACCTCACCGAGTGGTGGACTACAAACATTTACTTCTCTTGATACTTCAGATGTAAATACAATTAAAGCTATTTACGATTCAGGCAATACTGGTACAAATGCAGTTGCACCGACATTAACGGTGTCTGGTGCAACAGGAACTTTTATTGCTGGTGAAACAATTACTGGTGGAACAAGTGGTGCAAAGGGAACTGTTATTGCACATAGTCCATTAACAACGATTACATTTGTTGTTACTTCAGGAACTTTTGCAGGAGTAGAAACTATTTCTGGTACGACATATAGTGCAACCATGGCTGGTCTTGCAGTTGGAGATACAGAAGTATCTAGTAACTGGACTTTAGATAATGGACAAAGAGATAATTTTTACGATCATGGTAGGATACAACGAACAGGATCAACAGCACCCGTTGGAAGAATTTTGGTTGTTATGGATTATTTCTCTCATAGTGGTACTGGATATTTTTCAGTTGATTCATATACAGCAACTACTACTTATAGTTTGATTCCAGAATATACAAGTCCGACAACTGGTGATTCACTTCAGCTTAGAGATTGTATTGATTTTAGACCTCGCCGTGCAGATGGTGGAACAACAATTCAGAATGTTGAACTTCCGTATCCAAATCTTAATTGGCAAGCAGACTATAGTTATTACCAACCAAGAATAGATATGGTTTATATAAGTAAAGAAAAGAAATTTGGAGTACATCAGGGAATTTCAGCCGATCTTCCAGTACCACCTTTTACATTAGATAATACAATGAATTTATATAGGTTAGATGTTCCTGCATACACTTTTAACCCGACTGATGTTAAAATATCATATATTGAGAATAAACGATATACAATGAAAGATATTTCTCGTCTTGAAAGACGATTAAATAATGTAGAGTATTATACAGCTCTTAGTTTATTGGAAAGAGATGCTGAATCATTAGTTATTAAAGATACAGCAGGATTGGATAGATTTAAGAATGGTATTTTGGTTGATGATTTTGCTGGCCATAGTGTTGGTGATGTTTTTAATACAGATTATCAATGTGCAATTGATTTTAAGGCTCGAGAATTAAGAGCTCCATTTGAATCTAATATTGCCGATCTTACATATATATCTGGGTCATCTACTGGTGTTACTAAGACAGGTGATTTAATTACCTTACCATTTACATCTACACCTTTTGTTACACAAACACAGGCTAGTACATTTCTTAATGTTAATCCATTTAATGTTACTGCTTGGGTTGGTGTTCTTAATCTTGATCCTCCTAATGATAATTGGGTTGCAACAAACAATAGACCAGAAGTTATTGTAAATGCTACTGGTGAAAATGATGCATGGGAACAACTTGCAGGATTAGGATTTGGTAGTCAATGGAATGATTGGACAGATATGATAGGTGGTAGAGAAGAACGAATAATATCACAAGGTGAGCGATTTCTTCCTGCGGGACATGGCCGCCGTCAATTTCTGCGAGAGCGAACTTCTGAAATAAGTCAAAGGCAAACACGAACTGGAATACGAACTGAGATTGTTGGTTCTTCTACAGTTGAATCATCTTTAGGAGAACGAGTAGTTGATGTTTCAGTACTTCCATTTATTCGTGCAAAAAATATTACTGTTAATGTTACGGGAATGAAACCTAATACAAGAGTATATCCTTTCTTTGATAAAGAAGCTGTTATAACTTATTGTACACCTAGTGGTGGTTCTGTTGGTGATGCAATTTATACTGATGACAATGGTTCTGTTAGTGGTCTTGTATTTGCAATTCCATGTCCTATTGCAGCACAAGAACAAGATCCTCCATTATTAATATTCCGAACAGGTGAACGACAGTTTCTTTTGACTGATGATCCTAATGGTAATTTAGAAACAGCTAGTACTTATGCAGATAGAATGTATCAAGCACAAGGATTGTTACAAACAAAAGAAAATATTATTCTTTCTTCAAGAGTTCCAAGAGTTGTATCTGGGCCTCCGGGAAGTGCTACTGACGTAAGAACAGATACAAGAATCATAACACGAAATGTTACGGATGGTTGGTGGGATCCGTTAGCACAAACATTTCTTGTTGATGAGAATATATATCCAGATGGTATTTATTTATCAAGTGCAGATTTATATTTTAAATCAAAAGATGATGGTAATATTCCTGTATCAATTCATATAAGAGATGTAGAACAAGGGTTTCCAACAAATCGTGTTGTACCATTTTCAGATGTTAGTTTGAATCCTGCAAGTGTTAATGTAAGTGATACAGCTGCAACAGCAACTAATTTTCCATTTTCTGATCCTTGTTATTTGATGCCGGGTGAATATGCAATCGTTGTAATGACTAATAGTTTAAAATATGAAGCATGGGTTGCAGAGATGGGACAGAATCTTGTTGGGACAACTAGAAAAGTTTCTGAACAACCCTATGCAGGTGTATTTTTTAAATCACAAAATGCAAGTACATGGGAACAAGATCAGAATCAAGATTTAACTTTTAAGTTGAATAGATGTTCTTTTACAATTGCTGGAACACATGAAGCAGTATTTCATAATTCTAATTCAGCAGATTATAAAATGGATACTATGCATTTGACATCACAAGAAGTAAATATTGATAAAACAAGTATTGATTGGGCTGTTAAAACAACAGATCAATCAACGACTTTATTAAGTTCTGCTTATGCAAATACTGTATTGAGAGATAATCATAAATTTGATAATCAACAGATTATTACTTCAACTGCTGGTAGTTTTATTGGTAAAGCAACTCTATCTTCTGAGAGTGAACATATTACTCCTATTCTTGATACAAAACGATTGAGTGTTATACCAGTAGAAAATAAAATTAATAATTTACTAACTAATGAAACTGAATTACCTTCTGGTGGTGATGCGTTGGCAAGATATATTACAAGACGAGTAACTTTATCAGATGGTTTTGATGCTACAGATTTAAAAGTTTATTTAACAGTAAATAAACCTGCAGGTACAGAGATAACAGTTTATTATAAAGTTTTATCTGTATTTGATCCAGATCGTTTTGCTGATAAGTTATGGGTCGCTATGAGTCAGACTTCTAAAACATCTTCTGTTTCATTAACAGATGATGAATATATTGCATTTGAATATGATCCTGTTGGAGCGAATGTCAATTATACAAGTGGTGGTGCAACATATACATCATTTAAAACATTTACTATTAAGATAGTTATGACAAGTATTAGTACGACAACTGTTCCACGAGTTGCAGATTTGAGAGCAATAGCGATGGCATGAGTGAGCATAAATTTATTAGAGATAAAGTATCTAAGGCTGTTTTAAATACAGATGTAAGTGCGTTGGAACAATATAAAATTTCAAGAGATAGAAAAATGAAAGAAGAATCAATTTTACAAAATTGTGTAACTGATATAAATATTTTGAAAGATGATATGACAGAAATAAAAAATCTTTTAATAAAGTTAAGCGAGAACTGATATGGCAAAGAGAGTCCAAAGACGAAGAGGTACAACAGCAGAACATGCTACTTTTACAGGATATGATGGTGAAACAACTGTTGATACCAGTAAAGATACTGTTGTAGTTCATGACGGTGCAAATACTGGTGGCTTTCCATTAGCAAGAGAAGATTTATCTAATGTTAATTTAGTAAATCTGATTGGTGTTACCGAATTAAAGTTAGTAGATGGAACATCAGGACAAGTAATTAAAACTGATGGTTCTGGTACAATTAGTTTTGGTACGATTGATATATCAGGAACTGCAATAGGAAATTTAGGTGGTGATATTGATGGTACTATTGCAAATGCTAATATTAAAGATAACACAGTTGGTATTGCAGAAATAAATGTAACCGATGGTACAAGTGGTCAAGCACTTATTACAAATGGATCAGGCACTCTTACATTTGGTGATGTTCTTACAGACCCTGCTTTGGGTGGACATCTCTCTGGTACAACATCTGCAGCTGTAATTAAACAGGATACAATAACAGCTGGAATGTTGACAACAGCATTGAAGAACTTTACAGTTGATGAATTTACTGGTGTAGCTGCACAAACAACATTTAATCTTACTGCGTCTGTTGGTTCTGTTAATGCATTGTTAGTTTATATTGATGGTATCGTTCAACCAACAACCGCATACGCATTACCGACAGCAACATCTATTCAATTTATTGTAGCACCTCCTGCAAGTTCAATTATTCGTTGTTTACATCTTGGGTTTCAATCTACAGTTGGTGTCCCATCAGATGGAACAATTACGACTGCAAAACTTGCAGCGAACTCAGTTACTTCAGATAAAATTTTAGCAGGAGCAGTTGGAACAACAGATATAGCTGATGATGCAGTAACAGAAGCAAAGATAGATGCACAGACAATTACAAATGCATCAATTTCTCCGGGAACAATTCGTTCACAGGAAATAGAAAATTTAACAATTACAGGAACAGATATTGCTGCTAACTCAATTGATGGAACTAAGATTCAATTAGGTTCTGATACTCAGGGTGACATCATGTATTATGATGGAACGAACTGGGTACGATTAGCAAAAGGTACGGCAAGTCAATTTTTAAAAATGAACGCAGGTGCTACTGCTCCTGAATGGGTCACCTAAGGGGATAAAAAATAAATGACTATTAAAACACACGGAAGAATGTTCACCGACGATACAGTTGGTATAACACAATTAGCTTTGTCAGATGGTACAGAGAATCAGGCAATTGTTACAGATGGTGCTGGTACATTAAGATTTGCAACAGTTGGTGCTGGTGGCAGTGTTGGTTCTTCTGTTTATGTAGAAGATATTCGTACTGGTGATGGTACTACTGCAACTTTTACTTTAAGTACATCTGCACCGTATGAAGAATCAATATTAGTTTTTATTGATGGTGTTGCACAACCAACAAGTTCTTTTGTATTGCCATCAACAACTTCAATTACATTTAGTCCTGCACCGGGTAATGGTGCAGCTATAAGAATATGCCATCTTGGTATTGCAAGTTCTTTGGCTGATTGTGCTGTTACGGGTTCAAAGATATGTATGGGTGGTGATGTGGCTGGTGATGTTTTGTATTATAACGGAACTGATTATCAACGATTAGGTATCGGAACAGCATTACAAATTTTTAGAACTAATGCAGCTACTAATGCACCGGAATGGGTTGATGCAACTACGGCAAGTTTACCTGCTGTTGGTGCATCTGGAAATGTATTAACATCAGATGCATCTAACTGGAGTAGTCAACCTCCTCTCGGTGGAGTTGGTGGTGAAATAGTATCAGTACAAACTTTTGCTTTTACTACTGTAAATGCACAACAAACTTGGACACGACCAGCTGGTGTGAAAAGAATTGTTGTTCATCTTGTTGGTGCTGGTGGTCATGCTACTGGGACAATCGGTGGTAATCAGCATGTTGGTGGTGGAGGTGCAGGTGGTTATTGTATGGGTATTTATGATGTTACTAATCTTGCTACAGCAACTGTTGAAATTGGTTGTGGTGAAGATGCCCAACAACATGGTGGTACTGCGTCAGGAATTGCAGCTAATCGAGATAGTGTATTTTCTGGAACAGGTATTACTACTATGAATGCTGGTGGTGGAGGTGTGACATATTACCTTACTAGTGTAGCTGGAGGAGCAGGTG
>VTLG01008110.1_pt1 | contig 17235 bp, 24 predicted proteins | sample 4694571 | NCBI WGS metagenome assembly VTLG01 (sample SAMN12604809, study PRJNA352737) | marine metagenome | biome: ENVO:00000447; feature: ENVO:00000209|ENVO:00000569|ENVO:01000036; material: ENVO:00002151; isolation source: viral sequences binned using virsorter ...
ATGTTTACAGTATTATTAAGTCTGGTAGATATTACCCAGCCTTTATTACTGGTCTTTCTGGAAACGGAAAAACTTTCATGGTAGAACAGGCTTGTGCTAAAGCCAAACGTGAATTTTTCAGAGTGAACATTACAGTAGAAACTGATGAAGATGATTTGCTTGGTCACTACGCATTGATTGATGGTAATACAGTTTGGCAAGATGGCCCAGTTGTTAAAGCCATGGAACGTGGTGCGATACTTCTCCTTGATGAGATTGACTTGGCATCTTCCAAGATTATGTGTTTACAGCCTGTACTTGAGGGCAAAGGTGTGTTCCTCAAAAAAGTAAATAGGTTCGTTTCTCCTTCTGTTGGTTTTAATGTTTTGGCAACTGCTAACACTAAGGGTAAAGGTTCAGAAGATGGACGCTTTATCGGAACTAACATTTTGAACGAAGCTTTCCTTGAAAGATTTCCTATCACAGTTGAACAAGAGTATCCTTCAATGTCAATCGAGAGAAAAATTCTTGACAAAGTTTTTACTAGTCTTGATATTTCTGAGTATGGTGATTTTTCTGAGAAGTTAGTTACTTGGGCAGACATCATTCGTAAGACCTTTTATGAAGGTGGAATTGATGAAATCATCGCCACTCGGCGTTTGGTTCATATTGCTAATGCATATGCAATCTTTGGTGATCGTAAGAAAGCTATTGAAATGTGTATCGCTCGTTTTGATGATGATACAAAAACTAGTTTTCTTGATCTGTATTCAAAGTGTGATTCAGAAGTTGTAGTAACTGAAGAGTCAACTGAAATAACAGATGGTTTTGAAAAAACTTCTACAGATACAGAAGAAACTGAAGATAACCTCAACCCTTTTTAATTTATGGATGAATATCTTGGGCCGGTCAAAACAAGATCGGATAAATTGTTTTTGAAATTAGTTAAGAAAATTTCAAAACCAGACTATACAATGCACTTCTTGGAAGATCGTCATGGAAGAAAAGCGATGTTCTATAATTATAAGGGCGTTGAGATTAAAAAAGATGACTGTGTTCTTCTCAAGGCAACGATTGCAGAACATCGTATAAGTAAATTTGATGGTGGAAAACCATTGACCTATCTTAATCGTGTTACTGTTCGCCAGAATAGGGGTTCTAAAGAAAATCCAAAAACTGTTTTTGGTGAAGAGGCTATTGAGAGGGGCTCAAGTAAGAAAAATTGGGAAGAACCACTTTCAGAAGAAGATTTAAAAAATCCATGGCAAAAAAAGCTGATGTAGCTCAATTGGTAGAGCAGCACATTTGTAATGTGCAGGTTGTTGGTTCAAGTCCAATCATCAGCTCCACTAGAATGATGAGATGGATTTTTTAGTGGAATTAAAAATAATGCAGAAAAGACTTGACATTAATGTTGAAAGATCCTACGATCAGATCAGAAATTGCGAGTGACGCAAAATTCTGTGAAGTTAACTCAAATAAAATTATATTATGATTACTAAAGAAGTAGTAGAAAGATTGTCTAGCGACACCAAAGAACTTTTTGATTTTTACGATAAAAAAGGTTTGAGAAAGTCTGATAAACAGAAATCGGAAGATATTTCTGGATTACTTGAAACAGCTATGGCAGACCTTGTTCCAGGCGCTGTTGCTCCAAAAGTAGATAGTGAACCTGACATTCGTTTGAATGGAAATCCTGTAGAAATTAAAACATCATCTGGTGAAACATGGAGAGGTGGTGCTTACTCCAAAAGGGGAGGCCATTTTATTTTTGTTACTTGGAATTTGAATGAAAATAATGTTCCATCTTTCTTTATTGCTGGAATAGACCTTGTTGAATCGGATTGGAAAATGAGTAATTCTGAAAATTACTATGCTACTACTTACGGAAAAAAAGAACTACATAATAATAGAGATAAAGTTACTTTTTATCATGGTTCTCTTGAGAGTTACGCGAGAGGTAAACAGACTTGTATTAGGGTTCATTTGAATGAAGTTTAATTTTGAAGTAAAAGAAATTCACAAGGTTAATGCCACCGAGTTTGTTCAGAAATTTCATTACTCACCAGTAATGCCCAAACTCACAAAACATTTTCTAGGTTTTTATCTTGATGGTGAATTGAAAGGTGTACTGACTTTAGGTTGGGGTACTCAACCAAGACAAACCATCAATAAAATGTTTCCAGGCTTGACTTCAAAAGATTATTATGAAATTGGGAAAATGTGTATGGATGATGATATGCCCAGAAATTCTGAAAGTCAAATGATTTCAGCCACAATAAAATGGATGAAAGAAAATTCAGAATGTTTATTTCTTTATACAATGGCAGATGGAATTATGGGTAAATGTGGATATGTTTATCAAGCTTCTAATTTTTATTTTGGTGAAAAATATTGGACACCAGTATATCTTATGGAAAACGGAGAAAAATTACATCCTCGTTCAACAAAAACTCTTCTTGTAGAAAATGCTGAATTTTCTGGAAGAGATAAATTATTTTGGATGACTTCTGATTTTATGAAACACAAAGGAATAAAAAAGATTGTGGGATATATGTTTAGATATATCTATCCATTAAATAAGAAGGCTAAACGAATAATGAAAAATAATTCAACTCTGAATTGGTCTTTAAATTATCCAAAAGATATAGATTTGGAATGGATGGACATTACAGATAAAAAAGAAAAACAATATATTGATAAACCAGCATTTACTTTTGAAGATGCTAAGTACAATTTAAAAAATATAAATGCTCACAAAGATGGAGTAACATTAGAAAGCTTTTATTAATGCGAGTAGTTGTTGGGCAACGCTTTGGAATTCCATTCTGAAGAATTGGGTTCGATTCCCGATGCTCGCTCCAACACCTAAAAGAGATGTATTATGGGTATAATGAAAAATCAACTAATCGAAGAATTAATAGAAAATGAAAGGGCACTTGAAGTAGTAAATCAATTGTCTAAAGAATCTGCCAGAATCGAACTAGAAGTAGATATGGCTAGAGAGAGGGCACGTGAACGTATCCAAATGGAAATGTACGATGACCCTTATTTGAATTGGAGCGGACATAGGTAAATAGTTATCTATGTTTGAAGCTTCAAAAATACTTACATTATGGAATATATAAAATGTCAGTAAAAAACACAGTAGCTCCAACAATTGGAGTTAAAGCACTCAAAGAATATTCTAAAGTGCACATTACTTCAGAAACAGATTTGAATCTAGGTCAAACAGTAAGAATGTTTTTGAATCATCCTCAGACTAAAAGTGCTTATGGAAGGTATTGTTCAGATACTAGTCCTGCTTACTCTTTAAAGGCTGATAACTCAGTTGATTTTGCAGCTTTTAAAGCTTCAAAACCTGCTCAAGACATAATGAATCAAGGTGCTGAAATTTTGAGTGCAACTATGATGGACAAAGTTCGTGCAAAGTATCCTGACTTTGATGAAACATTGGCGGGGAAATAATTTTCTCCAATAATTAAAAGTGGTGGTTTTAGCCACCACTTTACTAAAACCCTTAAATAAAAAAATTATGATGGAAAATACACTACGAAAAGTTGTAGTAGAAACAATGATTCCAGCCAACTTCAAGTTTATGGCTAGAGATTTAGATGGTTCAGTTCATGCATTTGAAAATGAACCAAATCTTGATTACGGAACGAACAAAAATCCTCTACCCTGCGATATGTGGGATGACCCAAGCGGGGGCGATACTATGCCCGTCAGTTTTAAGACTAGTATACATGCTGGAGACTTAACAGAAGAGTTAGGTGATTGGCGTGATTCTTGTGTTGAAATAGCTGGAGGTAACTAATGAAAGGTCATGCCGGTAAAGTTCTGCGAAGAGATTCTGCAATTGAAAGACTTACAAAAACAATTGCTGCTCATGAAGCTGGAGTTGAACTTACAACCAAAATTTTGGAAGATAAAAAGCTTTCAAAAACTTCAGAAGAAATTGAAAAGCTTCGTAAGAAAAAACTTGAAAGAGCCAAAACTACTCTTGAGAATACTAAGAAAAACAGAGGCTCTTGACAGAGTGATATAAATATGTTATACTAAGGGGTAATGGAAAACTGTTACCCTTTATTTTTTTATGCCCTAGTGAAAGGAATCCTTAATGGAAATAGAAATTAAAATTGAAGAACTCCGCAAAAAGAAAATCTTTGTAGCAACACCCATGTATGGTGGTATGTGTAATGGTATGTACACAAAGTCTACAGCCGACCTAGCAACCATTGCCACTCAGTATGGTATGGATGTAAGGTTTTTCTATTTGTTTAATGAAAGTCTAATCACACGTGCAAGAAATTATCTGGTTGATGAATTTCTCCGTAGTCCTTATACTCATTTGATGTTCATTGATTCAGATATACATTTTAATCCAAATGATGTTTTGACTTTGGCAGCACTTGATAAAGAGATTATTGGCGCACCCTATCCTAAAAAAGTTATTGCTTGGGAAAAGGTTCGTAACGCAGTTGATGCTGGATTGGCTGATGAAGACCCCACTATACTTGAAGAATTTACTGGTGATTTTGTTTTTAATCCAGTTGCTGGAACTAATGAAATTAAAGTATCAGATCCAGTTGAAGTTCTTGAAATTGGTACTGGTTTTATGTTGATTGCCAGAGAAGTTTTTGAAAAATTTAGAGATGCATATCCTCAGTTTTCCTACAAACCAGATCATAATCGGTCTGAACATTTTGATGGTTCAAGATACATTCATGCTTTCTTTGATACTGTGATTGACTCTGAAGCTTTTGCTGGAGCAGGTTCTGGTGGAAGTGACCGCTATCTTTCAGAAGATTATATGTTTTGTCAGTTCACTCGTAAGATTGGTATCTCAACTTGGTTGTGTCCTTGGATGAAACTTGGTCATGTTGGTTCTTATGTTTTCAATGGAACTTTACCAGCACTTGGTAATCTTGACTTTGCTGCTCATGGTAATGATATGGAAAGTAGACCTCACAATGTTACTGAAGAAGAAGAGAAAGCTGCTGAAAAGGCAGCAGGTAAAACTTTGAATCGTACAGAACGAAGAAAAGCTGCAAGAAAGAGCAGAAAAAAGAAAAAATAGTTGACATTTTGCTATATTATGTTATAATGATTATACAAACTAAACGGAGTATACTATGAAATTAAGTGAACAAACTGTATCCTTACTAAAAAACTTTTCTGGAATAAACCAGAATATTCAGTTCAAGGCCGGTAATAGAATTCAAACTATTTCTGCACAGAAAAATATTCTTGTGTCTGCAGAGATTCCAGAGTCATTTCCAAGCGACTTTGCGATTTATGATTTGAACAAGATGCTTGGTGTGATGTCTTTGTTTCAAGATCCAGATTTGGAAGTTGGAGATAAGACTATGAAGATTGGTGGAAAGGTGGACTATATGTTTGCTGACCCAGCAATGATTGTTTCTCCACCAGATAAAGATTTGGTTTTTCCAGATCCAGAAGTTTCTTTTACTTTGAGTAAGGGTGATTTCTCTCAAGTAATTAAGGCCGCTTCTGTTCTTGGCCTTCCTCATATTTGTGTTCAAGGTAAAGATGGTAAGATGAATATTGTTGCAACTGATGTTAACAATTCTTCTTCTGATGAATTTACAACAGAACTTGGTGAAACAAGTTTGACTTTTAATATGGTTTTCAAGATTGAAAATCTTAAACTATTCAGTGGCGATTATAATGTTGAAATTACTTCTAAAGGTATTTCAAAGTTTACGCACACCTCTACACCTCTTCAATATTTTATTGCTACCGAATCTGATTCAACATTTGGAGGATAATGCAACGAGATGATTTTTTATGGGTTGAGAAGTATCGCCCATCAAAAGTATCTGAATGTGTCCTGCCTAGTGATCTTCAAGAACCTTTTTCTGAATATGTAGAACAAGGTACAGTTCCCAATTTAATTTTATGTGGTGGCCCCGGCAGTGGTAAGACAACTATTGCTAGAGCTCTTTGTGAAGAAGTTGGACTTGATTATTTGATGGTCAATGGTTCTGATGAAGGTAGGAACATTGATACTGTAAGAACTACTTTAACTCAATTCTGTAGTTCAGTTTCCATGACTGGCAAACGTAAAGCCATCATCATGGATGAAGCTGACTACATGAATGCTGATTCGGTTCAACCCGCACTGAGAGGTTTCATTGAAAGATTTGGAAATAATGTCTCTTTTATTTTTACTTGTAATTATCGTAGTAGGATTATTGATCCCATTCATTCACGTTGTGCTGTCTTTGATTTTGTAATTCCAAATAATGAAAAACCAAAAATTGCTGAGAATTATCTCAAATTATGCGAAGGTATTCTTGAGAAAGAAGAAGTAAAGTTTGAACAAAAAGTTTTGGCTGAACTCATCATGAAATATTTTCCAGATTTTCGGAGAGTGTTAAATGAGTTACAACGATATTCTGTTTCAGGAGTAATTGATACTGGCATCCTTACTAATCTTAATGAGGTTAATCTCGCAGAACTTATCGGTGGCTTAAAGGGTAAAAAGTTTTCTGAAGTTCGTAAGTGGGTGAACCAGAACATGGATCAAGATACCGCGAAGTTGTTTCGTAAGTTGTATGATACTTTTCATCAACATTTGAAACCTCAGTCTGTTCCTCAGGCTGTGTTAATCATCGCTGACTACCAGTATAAGTCGGCATTTGTGGCAGACCAAGAAATCAATATGGTGGCCTGTCTGACTGAAATTATGGTGGAGTGTTCATTCAAATGAAAGAGTTAAGAGAAATTGTAAAATTTGAATCATATGATGTAGCTTGTAAAAAATATGTTGATGATTTACATTATATCATAAAAAATAATAGAAAATTTCAAGACAAATTACCAGTTTTAATGTTATCTGGTGGTATTGATTCTATGATGCTGGGTTGTATTTTAAAAAAATATTTTGGGTTAAAGGATTCAATTACAGTTGGTTGTATTCATGATACTGATGATATTAAAGTATCTCAAGATACTGCATCTAAATTGGGTATTGATAATAATTTAATTTTTGTAACATTAGAGGAAGTTTTAGATAATATACATTTATGTAAAGGAAAAAATATTAGAACAGTTTTTAACTTAGTATATTATTTAATATTTAAGTTGTGTTTACAAAAAACTAATGTTAAAAATCTTGATTTAGTACAAGGAGATGGGGCGGATACATTATTAGGTTCAATCCAAGTTTTTATGTATAGAAGTGTTCCACACATTATGAAAAAGTATAATGTTAATAATGATGAAGCAAAAACCATTATTAAACAACAATATTATGCAGATAAAATTGATCCAAGTAGAAAGACTGAAAAGGGTTCGGGCCACTTATTTGTAGAAATTGCTGAAGAATTGGGAGCTAATGCGATAATGGCATTTAAACATCCAGATATTTTAAGATGGGTTAATGATACAGAGTATAGTTTTTCTCGCCCAGATAAAAAATTATTACCATTAAAGGTTATTGAATATCTTGGTTATGACCCTGTTAATGTAAAGAGAACTATAATGGAAAAAGGAACTGGCATTTATGAAATAGTACAAGAAAAAATATGTCAGATGACAGGAAAATCTCATCCAAACACTGCTGTAAAGGTACTTGTAAATCAAGGAGCAGCATTACCTATATGATTGATAAATTGTTAATGAATGAAATAGATGTACCAGATAATGACTGTGCTGTATTGTTGTCTGGTGGAGTGGATTCTATTTCAGTTGGATTCGCAGCTGACCGTCTTGGTAAAAAAGTTCACGCCTATAGTTTTTGTCTGGACACTCACCTCTCATACGATTTTCAAAAAGCCAAAGAAGTTGCAGAAATATTCAACTGGCCCTTCACAGGAATTGAAATACCTACCAAAAACTTGGCCGAAGATTGGCACCGATTAGTTCAATTGGAGTGTAAAAAGAAAACTCACTTTGAGTGTGTCTATCCATTTTTATATGTGTATCCAGAAATAAAACAGAAATATGTTTTGTCTGGTTGGGCCGCAGATGGTTACTATGGTATAAGTAAAAAAGCAATGATACATTACAAACATACTCAAGAATTATTTGATAAGTTTAGAGACAATTATTTTAGTCCAGAAATGTGTGCAGGTTACAACTGGCACAAGAGAGTGGCAGATGAATATGATAAAGTTTTTGTTACTCCATATCTTACAGAACCAGTAAAAGAGTTTTTCTACAGTAAGAGCTGGGATGAAGTCAACAAACCATTTCAAAAACATCATGTAAGAAATGCATTTGATGAATTTAAAAAGATAGGAAAAATTAAAAATCACTTGAACTTACAAATAGACTCTGGTATAGTAAACTTGTTTGAATCATTATTACCCAATAAGGAAATTAATTTTAAAAATAGAAGTAGGGTAATGGATATATGTGGAGATTGGCACGGGCTAAATACTATAAAGACCAATTCAAACACTTTAGAGGAGTTTTTAATATGAAACCAGAAGTTACAGCTTTACCGGGCTTTGAAGATGTTGATTTTTCTGAAATTAAAAAACCAGATGTTAAAATAATGCCAGACATTTCAACCCCAGCTACATTATCTGAAGATTATGTCAAGCATGTAAAAGATGCAAAACCCATTTCAGCAGATTATCAAAAATATACAATGGAAGATGTTCGTGCCGGAGAAGCACAAAACAAGTTTAATGTAATATCTACCTTTGCTGGTGGCGGTGGTTCTTCTACAGGATATCGTTTGGCGGGTGGTAAGATTTTGTGTATCAACGAATTCGTAAAAGAGGCGAGAAATACATATCATGAAAATTATCCAAACACTCCTATACTCCCCGATGATATAAAAGAACTTGAAGGGAAAGACCTACTGGATGCTGCCAACATTGGAGTAGGAGAAGTTGATATCTTGGATGGTTCACCCCCATGTTCTGCTTTTTCTATGGCTGGTGCTGTAGTACAAGGTAGTGGTCATAGTATTGGTTTTGGTAAAACTAAAAATTACTCTGATGGTAAAAAGGTAGAAAATATTGAAGATTTATTTTTTGAATTCATTCGGGTCGCGAAAGATATTAAACCTAAAGTTATTGTTGGTGAGAATGTGTCAGGGTTGTTGATGGGTGAAGCAAAACATTATTATTGGAAGATTACAGTAGCGTTTGAAAATGCTGGTTACAATGTATCTTCCATGTTGTTAGATTCATCTCATTATGGAGTACCACAAACAAGAAAGAGAGTTATTTTTATTGCAGTTCGTAAAGATGTGACTGATGCGATTGGTCTTACTTCTCTTAACATTGCTAGTGTATTTCCAGAAAAGTCTAGTGAAACTGTTACTTGTGGAAATGCATTTAGTGACCTAGTGTATGATGAAGAAGAAATAAAAATGTTAACAAAATCTTTTACAAAAGGTTCTCATTTTGAAACTGCATCAAAAATGCCACTTGACCCTAAAAAAGTATTAACTGGTTGTGATTATCATCCAAGGGGGCATCACTTTAATATGAAAAGAATTTCAAGATTCAAACCAGCTCCCACCATCACAGCTTCTGGTGGATGTATTCATTGGAGTGAATTACGAAAACTTGCATTGTGTGAAACTCGTAGACTCACTTCTTTACCAGAAGATTTCAAACTAACTGGAAAGTGGGAGCAAAAATCTGAACGCATGGGAAGAATGGTGCCACCATTGATGATGAAAGCGATAGCAGATTCCATATACAAGAAAGTTCTAAAACCCTATAAGGAGTTGAACAATGGCTGATTTTACTTTTGCACACAGAGAAGAAGGATTTGACAATCACATTGAAAAGTCAATTCGTGGTTATTCAGACTTGATGAATGATGTAATTAGTCTTTCACGTTATTTCGTAGAAGATAATACTAACATAGTTGATATCGGATGTTCTACAGGAAAGAATACCAAGGCCATGATGGAGTATAATAGTGACCATTCACCAGCAGCAAAATTTATCGGAATTGAAATAGCTGATGGTTTTGAACAAGATTTGAAAGACCGAAAGAAAGAATTGAATGCTGCTGGATTTAATAATGTAGAATTCATAATGAGGGATATTCGTAGCTATCAAATAACAAATGCTAATCTAATTACTTCAATTTTTACTCTACAATTTATGCCAAAGAGAGATAGAAAAGAAGTTATTTCTGGTATCTATGCTGGATTAAATGATGGTGGAGCTTTCATTTTTGCAGAAAAAACAATATGTGAGAGTGCCTTAGTACAAGATATGATAACCTTTAACTACTATGATTACAAGCGAAAATCGTTTGATACTGAAGATATCATGGATAAGGAAAGAACACTTAGAAATATCATGAAACCCAATACATGGAATCAACTTTCGTTGATGTTATCTATGGCGGGATTTTCTACAGTTCAACCTTTTTGGAGAAGTCACGCCTTTGTTGGTGCGATTGCGATAAAGTAGTTGACAAAACACTCTAATATGGTATAATAGTACTATGAGTCCATTTGATTACCTAAAAGCGATTAACGAAACCAAAGAGAATGTGATGCTTACTCCACAAGATGAGAGGAAGTATTCATCTTTTATCGTTAATCGTGGCTTATCTTTCTTTATGGACACTATATTTCAAGTAAATGAGATGAATCGTAACCACCACCTTGACAGCCGACTTCAGTTTGACTATCTTATAAATAATATAAGAAAGAAAAGAAGGTATAGTAAGTGGCTGAAACCAGAGAAACTACAGAATGTTGAATTGGTGAAAGAGTATTATGGATTTAGTTATGAGAAGGCCAAAGATGCTCTAAGGATACTTTCTGAGGATCAGTTGGCTTATATCATAGATAAACTAAATCAAGGTGGAGTGGAATATGACAACAGGAACGGAAAACATGGTGGAGTGCACCTTGGAGAATCCAGATGATTTTCTCAAGGTACGCGAAACACTTACTAGAATCGGGGTAGCTTCCCGAAAAGATAAAATATTATATCAATCTTGTCACATACTACATAAACAAGGTAGATATTATATCGTACATTTTAAAGAATTATTTGCACTTGATGGTAAACCAACCAATTTCTCAGAAAATGATCAAGCAAGACGTAATACTATAGCAAATCTTTTATCGGAATGGGGCTTAATTGCACTAGTGAATCCAGAATCTTCAAGTGAATTAGTTGTTCCGTTGAATCAACTAAAGATCCTATCTTTTAAAGAAAAAGACCAATGGGATCTTACAGCAAAATATAATATTGGAAGTAAAAGGACTGAAGATGGTGACCAAAACAATAAAGAATGAAACATTAAAATTTTATAAATTACATCCGAATGCTAAAGACCCTATTTATGCAACAGAGGGTTCAGCGTGTTTCGATATTCATGCATGTTTTGATGGAGTAGATAAATATCAAGTTCGTCAAGATACTCTAAACAGATTAATCGAAAAACCATTTAAGAACGGAGTTCTTCAAGTTAACAACATGGAAAGAGTAATGATTCCTACTGGATTGATTTTTGATATTCCAGAAGGTTACTCAGTTAGACTTCATTCTAGGTCAGGTTTGGCTTGGAAAGAGGGGTTATACTTAACAAATTGTGAAGGTATAATTGATTCTGACTATGTAGATCCTATTTTCGTTATGATGACCAGCATATCTCAATCTCCAAAAACAATAAATAATGGAGATAGAGTATGTCAGGCAGAATTGGTGAAAAAGATATATCATGGTTTAACCGAACTCAAAAAACCACCAGTTCAGAAGACTGAGCGTGAAGGTGGATTTGGTTCTACTGGCAAATAAGAAAATAAATTATATTGTCAAAACTTTAATTTAAAAAAGGGAGTAATCCTATGTTAGAAAAAGCAATTGGCTGGATTCGCAGTCTTACAGAAGCTGGCCTTGCGTTAATCGCATTAGGCGTGGTTCTTCAAATTATTTTTGGAGCAGCTGTTCCTTTCATTGGCATTGATGTCATTGGTTCAGTAGTAGGCCTAGTCAAACAACTAGGTGGTGAAGGACTTGTAGGTCTAGCAGCAATTTGGGTACTTTGGGGAATTTATTCCAAGAAGTAATCAAATACAATCTGACAAAGGGTGATTAAACCCACCCTTTTCACTTTTTTTTTACATTATGACTAAATACTATTATAGTAATTGGCAAATTGATGAAAAATTTATGAAGACTAAATACAAATTGATAGTAAAGGAATCGGGAAATTATACTTCAGATTCTTTAAGCAGTCTACTTTGGACTGTTTTTAAACATCGCTGTCATCATCTCTTCAAAGGAGAAGGTTGGCGCGACTGAGGTTGTCCATAGTGGAAACCTCTGACCCATGAACCGATGTTGTATTTCTGTTCATGATTACTCCAAGTCTACGTGCTGAAGATTGGAGTGTAATATTAACCTCGCTTTAAAGGAGGCCCTATGTATACATTAGCACCACACACATTCCCCACACCACAAGACTTACAGAAAATGCTTGGATTCAGCGTTGGATTCGATGGATTTTTTAATCGTCTTTCTAATATGGACATCGCCCAGTCGGGTTATCCACCATATAACATTCGCAAAATTAATGAACTACAATATGTTGTTGAACTAGCTCTTGCTGGTTTTTCAAAAAGTGATATTGAAGTAGAAGTAACTGATGGTACTCTTACCATTCGTACTGTTACTGCGAAAGATAATGGGGCTGATAATGATGAAAAAAGTTCTAATAATGAAATTGGTTTTGTACATCAAGGAATTGCCAAGAGATCTTTCTCTCGACAGTTCAATTTGAGTGATGATATCATTGTTAAAAGTGCCGATCTTAAAGACGGTATGCTTATTGTAAATTTGGAACGTGTAATTCCAGATGAGAAAAAGCCTAGACTGATTCCCATCGGTCAATAGCCACTGTGGTGCCCCCAATCTGAATCTTGCAAGATTGGGGGATTATAAATAAATGTATAGATTAATTAAAACCCTAATAATAGGAGTAGTGAAGTGGCAAAATCCAGAAAATTAAAATCTAAAAAAGAATTAGAAAAGGAAGGTAGAACTCTAGGAATAGAGTTAGATCGAAGACATAATAAAGAAGATCTTATTGCTGAGTTGGAAGCAGTTAAACCAGAAGAATTACCAAGATTTGCAACTGATAAAGAAGTAGGATTCACACATACGCACGATGATGGTACTTCTCATTCTCATGTAGATGGTGATAAAAAACATACACACGAAGAATCAAGTGATGTAACTTGGAATAGTATTGAAGAATTTTCAGAAGCGGTAACTTCTTCTGGAATGTTATACAATAGTGATTTTATTCCTGTTAATATTGAAGCCCTTTATGAGGCTTTCATATCCAATCCAGAAGAATTCAAAGAAACCCCAGCTTACAAATTTTTAATACAATAAAGGATATATATGGCAAACGCACATAAAGGTAAAAAGAAAGTATCTAAAAAAATGGGGGCAATTTTAAAAGCTCCTAAAAAAGTTGAAAAGGTAGCTAAAGCTGCTGTTAAGCATGTCAATGATACACATTGGGATACTAAAGATGCATTTGCTGCAGCAGTAGACGCATCGGGTGTTAATCCAGATGCAATAAATGTCAACGCAGAATGGGATCTTTATCAATCAGACAAAGAAGGTTACAGGAATCATCTTAAATTAAAAAAATAAAGTAACTCTAATAGGAATATAAAATGGCAAAAAGAAAAGTATTAAAAGAAGTGCTTTTTGATGATGTGGAAGAAAAAAAAGAATATGAATTTCTAACGCGTGATCAGTTTTTTCAAAAAGTACCAGACACGAGGCCCATGTCGGCACGTGGAATAGAAATATGGGAAAGATACCTACAAGATCCGAAAGGATTTCAATTTTAGGAGATTATGATGTTACCAGTATTATTATTTAATGTTATTTCTAGTCTTGTGATTGACAAAGCTACTGATTTAGCTACAGAGCATGTGGAAGCGATGATAGATGATATACTTCCAGATAAAGCAAAAAAAGAATTAGATAAAATTGTAAAAGATGATCCATCACATACGTTTGATAATGCGAAAGATGCATTAATGGGTGCGGTTGAAGGAAAATTACCGATAATTAAAGCTGATGGAACAATTAAACCAATAGAAATGACATTCACAGTTAAATATGATCCTACTACTGGATCACTTGATGTAGATAAATCTTAGGAGAAATATTATGGCATCCAAGATACCAATTTATAACGGACACCTGACAAAAAACTTTGGGTATCAAGAAATGATAAAAAGTTCTACTGCTGACCGTTTGGGTATCTCAAATGACGCAACAAGAGAACACGTTATTAATTTAGTCAATCTCTGTAATTTTATTTTACAACCAGTAAGAGAAGAATTTGGAGTTATTCGTATCAATAGTGGATATCGTTCTCCAGCGCTGAACAAGGCAGTAGGCGGCTCAAAAACAAGTCAGCATTGTAATGGACAAGCAGCAGATTTTGAATCTACAAGAATTTCTAATCCAAACCTTGCAAAATGGATTGAAAAAAATCTAATATTTGACCAACTTATTTTAGAATTTTATGATGGAGTTGACCCAAATAGCGGATGGGTACATTGTTCTTATGTTCTTGATGGAAGTAACCGCGGTAAAGCAATGACGGCTCTAAGAGTCAATGGGAAGACCCAATATAAGACAGGCCTTCTCACATAGGAGGAAAATATGAAATATGTGTGGCTAATTTATTTACAAATTTTGTTTGTAATAGGTGCCAATCGCGGGCGTTCGTGGGTTGACAAACACATCTTATTGTGTTATAATAATTTAGATAAGTTAAATGTGGATTACGTTAAATACATAAACCATCCCTGAACATCAACTAGATAAATTTTAATGTTTTATACTAATGTACAACCTCATGGCAATTACATTGCTTTGAGAGGTGTTAATGACCGTGGTGAATCTTTCAAAGAAAAATTGAACTACGAACCTACCCTATATGTAGAATCTCATAAGCCTCAAAATCCCCAATGGAAAACCCTAGATAATCAGAATGTTGCTCCTGTAAAGTGGGGCTCTATGAAAGAGTCACGCCAAGCCATGAAAGAGTATGGTGGTAATGTTTTTGGGTTTGACCAGTTCCAATATTCTTTTATTTCTGATAATTATCGTGGTATGATTGACTACGATTTAGATAAGATTAAGATTGGATATATTGATATTGAAACTAGTTCTGAACATGGTTTTCCAGATGTAAGAAATGCCAGTGAAGAAGTTTTGGCCATTTCGTATCGTTGTGGAAAAAGTTTCAGAGTATATGGTTGTCAGGGATATGAACCAAGTGAAGGTATTCTATATGTTCCCTGTACAAGTGAAGAACATCTTTTACTTGAATTTGTAAATGATTGGAGTATGAATTATCCAGATATTATTACTGGATGGAATTCGAGGTTTTTTGATATTCCATATCTTGTCAATCGTATAGTCAAGATTCTTGGTCAAAAAATGGCTAACAAACTTTCTCCTTGGGGTTGGTACAAAGAAAATGAAATAAATCTACTCGGTAATAGAAAACAACAGGTTTTTGAATTAGTTGGTATTTCAAGTATTGATTACATGGATGCTTATAAAAAGTTTACCTATGTCAATCAAGAGTCTTATTCTTTGAATCACGTTGCTTACGCAGAGTTGGGAGAAAAGAAATTAGATTATTCAGAATATTCTTCACTACATGAATTATACAAAACAAACTTTCAGAAATTTGTTGATTATAATGTTCATGATGTTGTCTTGTTGGAAAGATTAGAAGAGAAGATGAAACTCTTGGAGATGATTATTTCACTTGCATACATGGCCAAGTGTAATTTCAATGATGTATTCAGTCCTGTGAAGATGTGGGATTGTATTATCTATAATCATTTGAAAGATCAACAAATTGTTGTTCCACCAAAGAAACATGAAACTAAATTAGAAGCATACGAGGGTGCTTATGTGAAAGATCCTCAAATCGGTCGGCATAAGTGGGTTGCTAGTTTTGACTTGAATTCTTTGTATCCGCATCTGATAATGCAATATAATATTTCTCCTGAGACTCTTGTAGGTATGCATACTGAATCTGGTTTGGTAGATGCTTTACTTGATAAAGAAGTTGATGTTGATTTTCTTAAAGAGAAAAATCTTACCATGACTCCAAATGGTTCTTTGTATACTCGTAAGAAACAGGGGTTTCTTCCAGCACTCATGGAGAAGATGTATACAGACCGCGTCAAGTATAAAGATTTGATGATTAAGGAACAGAAGAAAGGTAAGGCTGCAGATACTAATAAATTGGCTCAGTATCACAATATGCAGATTAATTTAAAGATTGCTCTCAATTCAGCTTATGGAGCCCTTGGTAATCAATGGTTTCGTTTTTATGATGTGAGGAATGCTGAAGCCGTATCAGTTGCGGGTCAACTTTCCATTCGGTGGGCTGAGAGAGCAGTCAACAAATATTTGAACAAAATAATGAACACAGAAAATGATGATTATGTCCTCGCTTCCGATACTGACTCTCTGTACGTTACTCTTGATTCTCTCGTACAACGAGTAGGTCTTACAGATACAGATAAAATTATTGAATTCATGGATAAGGTCTGTGAAGGTAAAATTCAAGATGTGATTGATAAGTGTTATGGTGAAATGGCTGAGTATGTAAATGCATTTCAACAAAAGATGGTAATGAAACGTGAGGTCTTAGCAGAGGTTGGTATTTGGACTGGCAAGAAACACTACATTCTGAATGTTCATAATTCTGAAGGTGTTCAGTATGATGAACCCAAACTCAAGATTATGGGTATTGAAGCTGTCAAGAGCTCTACACCAGAACCTTGTCGTAACGCTCTCAAAGAGGCATTTAAGATTATGATGAATGGAACAGAAGATGATGTAATCAATTACATTGAAGACTTCAAGACTAAGTTCAAGACACTTCCTGCAGAAGAGGTTTCTTTTCCAAGATCGGTAAAAGGTCTTGCTAAGTATCATGATTCAGCATCAATCTATCAAAAGTCTACACCGATTCATGTTAAAGGTTCTCTAATATACAATAAGATTTTACAGAACAAAAGATTGACTAGAAAGTATCCAAAAATTCAAGAAGGTGAGAAGATTAAGTTCGCTTATCTAAAAGAACCCAATCCAACTGGTGATACTGTAATTGCTATGTTAAATGCTTTACCAGATGAGTTTGAGTTGAAACCATACATAGATTATGAAAAACAATTTTCCAAATCTTTCCTTGATCCTATAATCGGTATTCTCAATGTTATCGGCTGGGAAC
>VTLG01011598.1_pt1 | contig 17234 bp, 9 predicted proteins | sample 4694571 | NCBI WGS metagenome assembly VTLG01 (sample SAMN12604809, study PRJNA352737) | marine metagenome | biome: ENVO:00000447; feature: ENVO:00000209|ENVO:00000569|ENVO:01000036; material: ENVO:00002151; isolation source: viral sequences binned using virsorter ...
TATAGCTAGGGCCGTGGCTGTAGATCGTGTTGATGATGCGCCGCAAGCAATGGCTCAGGATATGAAACTACTTTGGAAAACTATACAGGAAAATAATATTCCTCGCTCCGTAAGGGCTTATATCGTTCGGAGTTTTAAAGAGATCCACCCGGACAAAGATCCAACGCCTGAGGAAATACGGAAAGGGTTTCTAACTCTGGCCCTTGGCGGGGAGTTGCTGCCAAGCGGTTATCTAAAACCGAATATCCTTCGTAAAGGCGGTAATTAATGGTCGATACCGGGGCGGATAGCTTATTAAAGAATTTATGGGAGGAGGACAAGGAGGAGGAGGATGCTCCTGCCGATGCCCTTGTCACTGCCCCTGCTGAAATTGACAAGAAGAAACCTACATCCGACGAAATTCTGAAAGACCTCTGGAACGCTGAACCAGAAGAATCTCAAATCATAACCAACCTGGATGCGGCTGCTAAAACAACGCCGTCCGGGTATGCCAAGATACAGAAGATGGGCGCGAAGGTAGGCCTGCCTCCTTCAGTTGTTCAATCCGACTTTGGCGCAGTCAAGGCGATCGAGCTTAGGCAGCGGGCCGAAAAGCTTCTCAGCGGCGGCTCCGAAGACTTGAAAAGAATAATGTCTAAGGCGCTGTCCAAGGCTGATTTTGCGGCGCTCTCCCAGGACGATCTACAGACATACCATCAGATGGTGGCGCTCTATGGCATGGCTCAGGTTCTTGGCAAGAAGGAATGGGAAGACCAGGGATTTTGGGAGAAGCATCTTATAAATCCAGCGGTCGGTAAATATTGGCAGTTGATGCACGGGAAAAATATTTCGGAGGCGGATAGGGGGGCCGCTACTCTCGTTGGCATGGATATGATTGATGCCGCGGACAACATTGCCGATAAAATGCGGATAGCCTATGGCAAGAAACCTGGCGAGACGTGGGCAGCTTTTAGGCAGACAGAATCCCCGGCGCTGCGCAGATACGCTATGGCGACAGATGATAAGACCCGTCAAGCTATCCGAGCCCAATATTCTAAATGGGCAGTGCAAGATGTCTCCGAGGCCGAGGCGGCGGGGAAGGTTGCCGCGTCCTTCCCAAAGGACCAGGAGTGGGAGAAGATTCTGGCCACTAAGGATAATGAGAAAGTTATAATGGCTATTTTAGATAAGCCAGAGCGTTTCTTTCGGCTTGTCGTGGAGATGTCTGTAACCTCGGCCCCAAGCCTGGCTATTATGTTTGCGACTAAAAATCCTATGACTGCCGCGGTGTCTTCTATGTGGATGGAACAGGGCTTTACCATAATGGAAGAGATGCAATCGCGTGGTATAAATATTAAAGACTCAAAAGCAGTGGTCGCTGCTTTAAAAAACAGGCCGATGATGGAGAAGATCCGGGCGGCTGCTATCCGCAAGGGTGTGGGTGTGGCCGCTTTCGATATGCTGGGATTTCTTGCTGCCGGTGTAAGGATGGCGCCCAGGCTTTTGTTTGGCAAGCCTATCTCGGTTACAGCTCAAACTGCTGCGGGTCTTGTGCCACAGACTGTATTCCAGGCCATTAGCGAGACGAGTGGTGAAGTACTAGGACAGAAGATGCAGAAGTTCGCGCCAATCGGAGGCTCGGGTGAGCCGATTGACTGGACCGAGGCTATGCTTGAAGGGATTGGCGCCGCTGGAACAGTTTTTCAGGATGCTGGCCTTCTGGGGGGCGGTAGAGTTCTCCGTGAGGTCCGCGTAGCGAATGCAAAGAAGAGACTTTTCAAGCAGGAGCGAGATCGTATCAATCGAATTAAAACGGTAATCGAGAGTATTGCCGAAAAGGCTACCGGGTCAGAAATGGCGTCTGTTGCGCCAGAAACTCTGGTTGAATTTGTAGAGTCCGTACAAGAGGAAACGGGTATCGATACGGTATATATCGATCCGAAAGGCCTAGAAGAGTATTTCCAAAGATCTGATGTCGATCGTGATGAGGCCTTCGATCTGCTGGGCGTCAACGAGGACCAGTTCAATCAGGCCCAGGAATTTGGCGGATATGTCGAGATACCCCTGTCGAAGTGGGTAACTCAGGAAGGCCTGGAAGAGCATCGCGAGGCCTTGTCGCCGCACACCAAGTTTTTCCGAGACCATCAGACAGAGAAAGAGCTTGATGTTTTGCAGTCGGAGGGGGAGGTAGATCCACTTATTTCCTTTGCCCGCGGACAACGCAAGGATCGTCTGGACTTCGACCGCTTGAGAGAAACCGAAGCGCAGGGCTCTATGATCCGGCGAGATATAGTTAAGCAATTGATAGAGGCGGGCGTTGCTCCTAGAGAGGCAGAAACGTCAGCGGCTATTTGGGAAAATACTTTCTTGACCCAGGCGAAACGGTTCGGGTTCCCATCGGCCTGGGAATTGTATAAATCAATGCGCCCGACTATTTCCAGGCAACTCGCACAGAGACAGAGAACCGATTCACAGGCAGATATTATCTTGAACCGGCTGCGCGAGGGCAAGAAGGGTGTCACGGGATTGTCGAAGACGCCAGCTCTGGATATCTTGCGCAATGCCGGTGTCAGGCCTGGGTCAACCCTGGCCGGCGAGCTGAAGAACCTTGGCATCAATACAAAGAGCTTCGAGCGGCCTGATGGTGTCGGCGATCTTGATAACTTTGTTGGTGACGATCATCCATTCTTTGAAGGATTGCCAGACAGTGTTGTTCCTGTCGAAGAGCCTGGTGGAGGATATATAAGGCCGGAAGCATTTTATGCTGCGCTCGGTGATGAACAGCGCGGTAATCCTGTCCGCTCGGAAGAGGAGCGCACGGCTGAAGAAGAATTTTTTGGTCCAATGGAAGAGATCTCCGATATCATGCGTGAGCTTGATCTCGACATCGGCACCATGACCAATGAGGAGATTAAGGAAAGCATCAGGGAGGCCCATGACAAGGGAACAATAGAGCGGTTCCAATCGGCTGCGCCGCTTATCGGCCGTCCGATGAGAATTACTGGTACAGGGCCAAATGGCCGGATTCTGAACTGGGATGTCGCGGAAGCTTTTACTGAACGGCACATGGATAGGTATGACAGGACGTTAGATCCAAATGATCCTGCCGACTATGAGATCATTGTCCGTGAGCTCAATGATGAATATCAGTTACAGATACAGCAGGAAGAGACAGGTAGCGGCTGGTATGTCGAGGATATTGCCACGGCCGTAGAGCTCACTAAAATGATCATCCCGGAATTGTCAGAGCCACAGAACAGGGATCTGTTTTTGACAATTGCCGCATTGCTGTCTCCGCAACAGAAGCCTGCGCAGAACTGGGATAATGCTATCGTCGCCATGCAGGGCTATCTGAAGGACGGCCGAATAGCGACAAGGAAACCCACTGGAAAGCAATTCGGTGTGGATTCCCATACAACCGGACTTTTGCTCTTGCAGCATTTGATCGACCGGCATGAACTCGAGGGTGCGCTCGAATGGGTAATGACGCCGCATACCGGCGCCGAGATAGCCGAGGTGCGGAGAGAATCCGGGCTGTTCAAAGAGAAGAGATTGCTGTCAGGGTATGTGGCTAGCGAGACTAATCTAAAGGGTGAATATCTCGGCATCTACATGATGGGTCCGAAAGTTGGCGACTTCATGATGAATGCCACCGGCTTCGATCAGCAAGCGGTTACAGTGGATTTGTGGCTGGCCAGAACATATAATAGAATGCTCGGCCGACTTCTTGACGTAAACGAACAAAAGCGTCGTGAGAAGAAAATTGTCGCTGACGTGCGGACGCCGGCTGAACGTGAGATGATCAAGAGGATCATCCGCGACCTGGCAGAGAAAAATGGCGTAGAGCCAAGCGCCATGCAGGCTGCCTTATGGTATTTTGAACAGAGGTTATATAGAAATCATGGCGTCGAAGCAGGAAGCGAAAACTTTAGCGGAGCCGCGCAGGCCGCGGCGGAAAAAAGATCGATCCTTATCCCCGGAACAGTCGTCGATGTTTTCGGAGCTGGCGAAGCTGCGGAAGCTACTTCACTCGAAGACCCTTACCTCACCCGATCAGCCTTTGTCGAAGAATACTTCCAGCTAAAAGGGTTCCACAGTCGGGTTGCGAGTAACATAAGAGAGTACGCCGCCGACAAGGCCACGGCGGAACAGTGGAAGGCACAAATGAAGAAGGGCAGCCGTGCCGAGGCTGAGCTGGGGTGGATAATCGGCCTGGATGATTTTCTCAAATCTGCCGGCGCTAACACTCGCGGGAAAACAATTGACCGGGATATTCTCCTTGAATTTGTTGAAGGGAATGGCATCGTTCTGAGCGAGGTTGTTCTTGGCACGACCGCAATGTTCGAGTTCGGGTCTGTCGATCGATATGTGCAAGAAATATCAATTCAAGAGAGTCAATGGAATACAATAAGAGGCCGGCTTGACAGGGTGGAGGAGCGCATCTCCAACTTGAACGCAACCCTGGATGCCAGATATCGTATGTGGGAAAATGTCCCTGAATTTGATCCGCAACATCGTCAAGAGTTTGCGGAGAAGTGGGATGAAATTAATGCTCCCTTGCGTGATCCAATGGGTGAAACCTGGACCCAGGAGCTGCCAACTTTGCCCAGCTCCAGAGAAGGCTTTGCATCGATCTCCAACTACAAGTCCTGGGATGAACTAAAAGCTGAATTTCTGCGTGACCAGAACGAGATAGAGGGCAAGCTTTCTACCTGGCGACAATTTAAAAATGAGCTGCACGAAAGACGACAAATTACAACCGCCAGGTTGGAAAGATTAACTGAACAAATGGAGGCCCTCGGCCTGGGCCGCGGGACTGGAGAATATGCCGCTGCCCCGGCATTTGCCGGTGGAGGAGCCGTTACATCTGGCGGCGATAATCATAGAGAATTTTATATTACCATTCCTCGTACCGAAGAGGGCCACCTCGAGGGAGCGGAAACAAGGCATGTCAATCTAGATGAGGACATAGTCATCAAGGAATGGACCAGGAAAGAGCTGGCTGATTTAGAGGTCGATGATAAATATTATTTAGGGTCGCTCAGAGAAATGGAGCGGACCTGGAATACCGGGACCATGCTGTCGATTAATACTCTGTTTGTCAGTCGATTAAACGGCGCTGAAACCGAGAGTGTTTGGACGGCGGAAAGAACAAGCACTGGTGAGGTGCTTACCTGGAATATCGTATCTGAAGAAAATACCATGCGTCGTGCCAAGGAGATTGTTCAGGAGGAGAGCATTGTCCGCGACAACTTATTCTCGCACCAAATCGGTCGAGATGCGTCTTCGTTTTTTAAAGACCGCCGTCGCCAAATGGCTAAATATTTTTACATGACCTCTGAAGAATATGGGATGGGAGGGTATCGAGCGAGCACTGACGGCCGCACATTGGCGCAGCGTGAGCGAGATGAAAGAGGTGCGGAAGAAGAACTTACCTATCAGATTGTCGATATTGACGGAGAGGTTGTTGGCGGCCCATATGTGGATCGGCAGACAGCAGAAATTCTTCTAACCCAGATGGAGGATGAAGATCGGGACACAGAGACACTGAATACGGAATATACTATCGAGGAGGTGCCGGGGGATTTAGAGGGCCACCTAGACGCCTTGGTCGAGAGAGAGGGGATGCCTTCTCGCGAAGATATTCAGTGGATGGATCAGTTCTCAGAGAGGTGGGTCGAAATTAATGCCGCCCTCGAAGACGAGTCAACTCCCGATGAAAGTAGACGAGAAATGTTCAGCGTTCGAGAGGCCGAGCCTCAATCTCGAATAAGGCGTGTAGAGCATTCAAGGAATGTAGCTAGGGAAGCATTAGGTCTGGGAACCTATCGAGGCCAGGAATTTTTTACTGCCGGTACACTCAGCCAGCGTGGTGAGTGGTCTGGAGCCCGTAGTTGGGATAACAAAGAACCTCGCAATACTGTTTTCGAAGTAAAATCACCTGAAGGTGAAATTCTAGGTTCTCATGAACATGATCCCCGACAAGCTGAAGCGCAGGCAAGGGCTCGCGGCAGGCCCGTTTCCCCGGCGAATACATTGGTGCAGGACTGGCTGGTCGGTGAAGGTCACAGAACGGGTGTCCATGAAGCCGATACACGGCTTGTAGTTCGCATCCGCGTTAATGACCGTAAGCATTTTGCAGAGGAGCCTGTAACCGCGGAGGACATCGAGGTCATAAAGATGTCGAAGGAAGAGTTTCTTGCCCTCCCGGAAACCGATTATCGTCCATTATCGGTGCCAGGGTTTTTCGATAATGTGCCAGAAAGTGTCGATACGGTTTGGATTGGCAGAAACAAACGAACCGGCAAGCCATATAGCTTTAATATTGTCGGCTCAGAGATGGCAATGCGAGAGGCCCATGCCGCTGCCATAGGGCCAATGCCATGGCCTGGTCGGATAGGTGGCCTGGAAAGGCCGTTCGGAAGCGAGGGCCGCACTCGCGAACAAATGGCGGTAAAGAAGACCCTATATATTGATGAGGTGCAGCCCGAGCGGCAAGCCAAGGCCAGGGAAGTAGGCTGGTCCACAAGGGAAGATGTCGAGCGGGCTATATCTATAACGCCTGAAGAAGAACGGGCAGGACATGAATTGCCGCCGGTAATTAGCGGGGATCACTATGACCCAGGTCTGGTTCCAATCATGCCGTACAAGACAACAAATGAATGGGTTACCCTGGCCCTGCAACGCATGATCACGGCGGCTGTCAGCGAAGGCTATACGAGCGTGGCGTGGACCAGCGGGGAGATACAAGTCGATCGTTACAACCTGGCCCGGCATATGGAAGCTGTGGGTTATGACCCGGTAGCAAAGAAGCTTTATTATATTCCCATGGATAGCCGTTTATCCCTGAGTGATGCTAACCAAAGTGATTGGGAGACGGTGGATGACCCGGTTGAAGAAAATCAGTTGGCTGATTATGTCGGGCGACAGGCAGCCGAGGATTTGCTTAGCAGGGAAGTTGATACCTGGTATCCAGATCGGGAAAATCCAATCACCATGAAGGTTTTGGGGAACGATGATCTTGATAATTTAGTCATGGAAGATGCTGGCCTCAAAAAGCTTTACAACAAGCAAATGGTAAACAATGCCAATAAGCTTGGTAAAAAATATAAAGTCAGGGCTCAGCTTATAGACCCGCCTTTCAATGTTGGCCAGAATGAACGTACTCGGATTTCTTTCGAGAGATGGCTATTCGAAACCCCGGCCTACAGACATCTCCATATTGGAGACATAGCCTTTGCCGACGATGACGCCACCCAGGCCAGAAATGACCGGATTCGTGAGGAATACGATGAATATATCTCCGGGGCCGGGGAAGGGTCGGAGCGCGACAGGGTCTGGAACTTTGAGATCACGCCAGAGATGGCGAGGGATGTGAGTGACAAGGGTTTCTTTCTCCAGGATAGCGAGAAGGACAAGACCCCGCCGAAGGGTAGTTTTGAGATCGGCATCGCTGACAGATCTAAGAGATTTATAAATCTATTCCAGTCGGCAGACAGATCCACCTTCCTGCATGAGAGCGGCCACTTCTTCCTGGAAATGATGCGTGACCTGGATATGGGTGACCAGGTGCCGGCGGAATATCGAAGAGACGTTAAGACCTTGTTCCAATGGTTTGGCGTTAACAGTTGGAACGAGATTACCGGCGAACATCACGAACAATTTGCTGCTGGATTTGAGACATACTTGATGCAAGGCCGGGCGCCGAGCCGCGATCTTCTCGATGTCTTCAGGACTTTCAAGGACTGGCTGGTTGATGTTTATCGATCGGCATCAGGCAGGGTCAAACCTCCGGGCTCGATCACGCCAGAAATCAAGGCTGTTTTCGATCGGTTGATTGCCAGCGAGGAGGAGATTGAGGCATCGAAAGAGCTGAATGAGTACATGCCGATGATCGGTTCCGAAGAGCTTGCAGCCGAGCTGGGCATGACGCGGGCCGAGTATGTGAGATACGTTCGGCAGCAAGAGAAAGAAGAGGAAACCGCCAAAGAGAAAATCATGGCGGAACTGGCAAAGGATATTGCCAAGGAAAGAAGAGAAAAACATGCCGAGGCCAAGGAGCGGGTTACCGCCGATGTCACGGAAGACATGAATGCCTCACCTCTGTGGCGTGTTCTGACGTATCTTCGTAAGGGCGAATTTCTGCACGATGAAGATATCTCAGAGGACATCACTACGGCCAAGCTGAACCGCTCCATGGTAGTCGAGATGTTCGGCGAGGGGATCTTGACAACCTTACCTGGTGGCAAGGGCAAGACGGGCCTGACATCGAATGATGTAACAGCCCTGAACCCTGAAATTGTTGCCGATTTCTTTGGCTTCCAGTCGGGCGAGGAAATGATCCAGGCCATCCTTGATAGCGCTGTGGTCCAGGTCGATAAGCATGGTCAATGGAAATCCAAATATCTCACGCTGGCTCAGACCATAAAGGAGGAGGTTAACCGCCGTCTCGAGGCCGAAGGTGCCGCTCCGCTCGACCCGGATCAAACACGTCAGGCTGCTGTTGATGCCTATCACAACATGGACCGCGGGGAACTGTTGTCGATGGAGCTAGCAGTGCTGCGCAGGCATGTGAGTGATCAGGATCAGGCGGGATTGCGCAGAGGCGCTGAACGTCGCGTGGCCCAGGAAGGTGCCGGCACAGTCGAGGATCGCACAGCGGATATAGCAGACACAGAAGAAGGCCTTGCCATAGCGGATGAAGATACTGACATCCAGGGCGCTCGACAGGCCCGTGCCAGGCTAGCCGGGGCAGAGGCTCGCGGTGAAGCGGCTCGGCCAATCAGAGCGGCCGAGCGGGTCGCCAGGTCGCAAGCGTTACAGGCCGTCAGGATTTCCACGACCGAGGCCAGGAGTATTGCCAGGAGTCATATAGATAACCTGAAGGTCAATGATCTGGATCGTTTATCCAAGTATGCCCAGGACGAACGTCGTGCCGGCAGGAATGCTGACAAGGCCCTGCGCGAGAAAAACTGGTCGCAGGCTGCCGAGTTCAAGTGGCAGCAAATGGTCAATCACTTCATCTACCTGGAAGGGCAGAAGGCCCTGAAGCGCCGCACCTCGGCATTTAATCTTTTCAAGCGGTTTAGTGTCAGTAACAAGAACAAGAAGAGTATCGACAAAGAGTATCTGGTTAAGATCCAGACACTGTTGGCGGCTTACGAAGCTGGTCCAGGCCGGATGGACGCGGAAACCTCGCGGGCGGCTCTTTCGGGGATTGGAGATTGGGTAACAAATCAAAACAACATTGAGGGTGATCAGGCCCAGATTGTTATTGATCCTGAAGTTTTCACGTCTGCCACAAGGCCCGTTGGCGATATCAGCATGGTAGAACTTGAGTCTCTCAGGAAGGCCATCATGTCTCTGTCGCATAATGGGAACAAGCGATCGAGAGATACCAAGAGGCAGGAGAAAGAGGCTGCTCTGGAAATCGCAGACAGTATCTATGCGAACAATAAGTTGCTGAAGCCGCGGCCTGAATTTACAAGCGCTCGGACCAAGGCAAAGGATCTTTCAGTAGGTTTCTTTGGGTTGTTAAGAAAAATAGAGGCCTTTGCTCGCGAGCTAGACGGCATGCAGGATGGCGGCCCGGTATGGACGGCTCTGTGGAAACCAATTGCGGATGCGCAGAAATCTGAAATTCTCATGCGCAAGAAGGCCATGAAGAGGGTCAAGGAGATACTTGCGAAGCAGGGCAAGAAGAGCCGTTGGTGGACGCGCCGCCACAAGGTTGCCGGCGGCCCTGCCATGACCAAGGTAGAAATTCTTGGCCTGGCTCTGAACATGGGCAATACCGGAAACCGAGAGGCTATCATTAATGGCGGCCGCGGCTACATGCAAAGCGAAGAGGTGGTCAATGAGTATCTCTCAAAGCTTGACAACAACGACTGGGATTTTGTGCAGGCGGTATGGGATCATGTGAACGAATATTGGACCGAAATAGCTGCGCTCGAAGAGCGGATGACCGGCGTTGCCCCGGAAAAGATACCGGCCGATGAATTTACCACGCCAGGCGGCAGGATAATGCGCGGCGGATATTTCCCGATCAAGTTTGATCCGACCAGGTCTGCCAAATCTCATGCAGATGCTATTACCGATCTTTCAAAAGATCTGATGGCCGGCACTCATTCACGGGCTGCGACAAAGCACGGTTTCACCGAAGCTCGCGTGGGAAGCAAGGATAAGCCTGTTCTGTTGTCGGTAGATGCTTATTTCCAGCATCTTGACAGTGTTATTCACGACCTGTCGCATCGTGAGGCCATTCATCAGGTATCTAAATTACTGAATAACAATGATTTCAGGGAAGCCGTTCAATATACCAAGGGTCTTTCGTATCTAAGGCATATGGACGGCTGGCTGAGAAACGTGGCTGCCGGCCGCACTGAGCCAATGAACTCGCTGGAGAAGGGCGTGAAGCATGCCAGGCTGGGTGTTTCAATTGCCGAGATGGGATTTTCATTCCGCACTGCGCTTTTGCAGCCCTTGGGCTTAACACAGTCTATAGTGTCTCTCGGAGAGCTGTCTATTCTTGGCGGTATAAAGGACTTCTATTCTTCGCCAAACGAATGGGGTCAATTCATTTTCGAAAAATCTCCGATGATGTCAGACAGGGCCAATACTTTCGATCGTGATATTGGCGATCAGCTAAACAAGATGAAGCCCGGCGCCTACATGGATAAATTCAGGTCGGCTGCTTTCTGGATGATAGGCACCCTTGATCTGACCGTTTCCTTGCCAACCTGGCTTGCGGCATATCACAAACATTTGAACGAGACAGGCGCGACAGAGGAGGGCGCCATTGCCTATGCAGACAGCGTGGTTCGATTGTCGCAGGGCTCTGGGTCAGCTCTCGACCTGGCTCAGATACAGGCCGGCGGGGAATATCAGAAGATGTTCACTGCCTTCTACACATTCTTCTCGGCATATCACAATATGGTGGTCGATAGTTTCAAGAGATATGGAAAGAAGCCGCCGTCTATCGGGGCTACGCTGAAGCTGTCAAAGGACTTGCTCTGGCTAGCTGTAATTCCGTCGTTAATTTCAGCCTATGTTCTGGATGGAAAGTTCGATGATGAGGACGATGATGACAAGCCATGGCCGCAAGAAGCGGCCGAGGTCATTCTGGATTACGGCTTTAGCGGAATTGTCTTGTTCAGGGATCTTATGAAGGGACTGGTTACGGACTATGGCGTGGGCGGGCCGACCCTGGTCAAGGTTCTAAGTTCAGCGGCAGGCGGCCTGGAGCTCTTAGGAAAAGCTGCATACAAGGCAACGGCACCTATCATGCCATGGGATTCTGATGATGTAGATATAACCAGGGCAGATTATAGAAACGCGATCATGGCCGTTGGCTATCTGCTGCATCTGCCTTCACGCCAGTCCTGGCGGTCGTTAGATTACACGGCTCAGTACCTGGATGGCGAATTTGATGAGTTTGAACCCTTCAAGATGTTCGTAACGGGCGTACCATATAGGAAGTAGTGCTGTGATTTGGAAAAATATATCTTTGTGCTATAGTAGTTGAGAAAATCTCAAGGGCTGAATGATGGTAATTGCTAGTGAAGTAAGCAGATCTGGACCCTACACGGGCAACGGTTCCACGACGACGTTTGCCTATGGCTTTACAATATATGACAAGGATGACATCCAGGTCATAAAAACTACCGTTGCCACCGGCGCTGAAGCAACCCTCACGGTTGATGTTGACTATACCGTGGCAGGCGTAGGTGCCGCCAGCGGATCGATCACGCATCCAGTATCTGGCTCTGCTATGGCATCGACGCACAAGCTGACAATTCTTCGTAACCAGGATTTGCTGCAAGGAACTGCCCTGAATAACCAAGGCGGTTATGTGGCAGAGACGCATGAACGGGCCTGGGACGAGACCGTCCAAATGATTCAGCAAGTTAGTGAGAAAGTAGACAGGTCTCTGGTTCTCCCCGCTTCAAGCGCTTCTACCGGCTTATCGATCCCAGATCCGTCCAGCGGTAAGCCTATTAAGTGGAAATCGGATCTATCTGGCTTTGAGAACGGCTCAACAGATCTTGACGCGATAATTACCGATGCTACCGCGCAGGCTACGGTGGCGACGGCGCAACAAGTAATTGCGACGGCACAGGCTGTGATAAGTACGGCCCAGGCCGTGGCCGCTGCTGCAAGCTACGATGCTTTTGACGATCGTTTCCTTGGAGCCAAGTCATCAGACCCCTCGGTGGACAATGACGGAGACGCTCTTGCGACTGGTGCTCTGTACTGGAACTCCTCGAGCAATCAGATGTTCGCGTACACCGGCAGCGCCTGGTCCGCAATTAAACCGACCAGCGGTGAGCAAACGAATATAGACGCGGTTGCTGCCGATGCCTCTGATATTGGAGCGGTAGCAGCCAAAGCGACTGAGATAGGACGCCTTGGCACATCTGATGCCGTAGCCGACCTGGCGCTCCTTGGTACATCTGACGTGGTAGCCGACCTGGCCCTCCTCGCGACATCCGATGTCGTTGCCGACCTCGCACTCCTCGGGAATGCCGATGTCATCGCTGACATGGCGCTGCTTGCTACAACTGACGCAATCGCTGACATGAACACCCTGGCGACCAGCGATATAGTCAGCGATCTAAATACCCTGGCAACGAGTGACATCGTCTCTGACCTTAATACCCTGGCGACCAGTGACATCGTAACCGATATGAATACCCTGGGAACCTCTGCCAATGTAACAAACATGGCGACGGTCGCCACCAACATTGCCGGGGTCAACTCATTTGCCGAGAGATATCGAGTTGCTTCTAGTGACCCGGCAAGTAGCTTGGATGAAGGCGACCTCGTTTACAATTCAACCTCAAACACGCTCAAATATTACAACGGTTCGGCCTGGGTCACGGTTGCCGCGCCCGATATCACCGCCGCCGAAGCGACGGCGACTAGTATCGCGATGGCTATCGCTCTCGGATAAAGGATAAATTTATGGCTAATACATTCCACCTTGTCACCCGCGATGTCTGCCCGGCAAGTTCGGGTACACCGGAAACAATTTTTACAGTCCAGGGTAGCACCACCATCGTGGTGACTGGCATTATGCTGTGCAATGTGCATTCAGCGTCTATTGATGTTTCTGTAACTGTTGTCAGCACAACCACACAGACAGGGCAGACTCAGAATACGACTGCGCACCTTATGAAAGACATGCCGATACCAGCGGGTAGTACGTTTGAAGTTATGGGTGGCAACAAGTTAAACGCTAACGCCGGCGACATAATCAAAGTAGACGCATCTGTGGCAGATAAGGTCTCGGTTGCCTTTAGCTACATGTTGCAAACCTAGGAGATGATGTAGATGCCATATTTTGGTTCTGCCCCGTCAGCTTCGGCCCTAACGGCGGCACATATTTCAGACGGGGCAATCACTACGGCGAAGCTCGCAAGCGGTGCGGTAAATTCAGCGGCCATAGCAACCGATGCTGTTACTGCGGCAGAAATTGCAGCGAACGCGGTAGACTCATCTGAGCTTGTCGCTGGCGCTGTTGATCGAGATCATCTCGATGCTTTATCGGTCTTATCATTTCGAGGGTGCATGGCGTCCCGAGGGACATCTCAAGCTATTGCGGACGCCACAATCACAACGGTTACATGGGACAACACAGTTTTTGACACGGACAGTGTCCATAGCGAAGTGACGAATCCTAGTCGTCTGACCGTGCCGTCTGGTGTCACGCAAATCAGAATCGTCGTGTTTTACTACATTGCCTGGAGCATCAGTAAAGCCCAAGGTGTGCATTATCACGCAAGCCGTCTGCTGAAAAACGGCGCGTTTCATGCTTATGGTAACTACTATTATCTAGACTGTGGTGCAGCCAACTATGGCTACATGTTCGGAGCCGAATGGCCAATGCTGACGGTCACGGCAGGCGATTATTTTGAGACTGCGGCCCAGCAAAATACCGGCTATGCCGCAAACATTGGAGGCGGTGGGGACGCGGGTGACGGCGGCCAAGGCTCACACGTTCTCATGGAGATATTCAAATGAGCGTAGCCAATGTCTTCATCTCAGATATGGACTTCGACCTCCCCGCTATTGCCGAAGCAGCTGGTGAAAGTAATGTGGACAAACGCTGGGTTTTGGATGACCGGCTTTATGTAGAAGGCGTAACTCAAGATGCGTTGGATGCTGCGTTAGCGGCCTGGGACCAGCCAGCGTATGTGCTGAGACGAGCATCCGACAAACTACGAGCCGATAGAAATGAGCGTTTAGCTGCATCTGATTGGACGCAATTTTCGGATGTAGTCTTAGACAACAAAGCCGCTTGGGCAACCTATCGCCAAGCCTTGAGGGATCTGCCAGCCAATACGGCTGATCCAGCAAATCCGACATGGCCTACGAAGCCGGGAGATTAGCAGATGCCTTACCTGGGAAATCAGCCGACCGCCACTGACACCGTCACGCAAACTCGTTTCATATGCAGCGCCGCGCAAACGACCTTCTCCGTGACCTACGATGTCGGCGCGATTTCAGTCTACCTAAACGGGATCTTGCTGGACCCTACTGCAGGCGTCGATTACACCGCCGACAATGGCACGTCAGTCGTGCTTACGTCAGGCGCTTCTCTTAACGACCTGCTCATCGTTGAAAGCAGAATTGGCTACCTGCCATCCGACGTAGTCTCTGCTAGCGCAGGCGGGACATTTAGCGGTGCCGTGGTCGCAGCAGCAGGCGCAACTGTTCCATCCGGCCAGACGCTGACCATTGCTTCGGGCGCGACCATAGCCAACTCAGGTACTGCTACGGGGTTTTCTGCTAGTACGCTTGCTGCTTCTACTACAGTGGGAACTGGCGCTGAAGAAGACACCAAGATCGTCTTCGATGGTAATGCCCAAGATTTCCATATTGGTTTGGATGATACTGCCGATAGCCTTGCCATTGGTTTAGGATCAGCATTAGGCACAACCGATCACATGGTGTTTAATGCGATAGGTGCTATTACCAAGCCATTGCAGCCGGGGTTTTTCTCCCACTTATCGGGAACTAGTTCTAATCAGACTGGCGATGGAACCTTATATTTGATCCCTTGCGACACAGAGATTTTTGATAATAATGATGATCATTCCAATGGTGTATTTACAGCTCCTGTAACCGGAATTTACTCGTTTACAGGCGGTATATCTCTTGGCGGATTAACAACTAGTCATACTATACTAGATGGTTTTATTGCTGATAATTCACATAACTTCTATCAATTTAATCTTGATGCGGGAAATGTATATAATGGTGGTAGTAATCTTTATCTGCCTGTGGCAGCAATTATAAAAATGGATTCGGGCGATACAGCCTCAATTAAAATCGTAGTTTCTGAAGGAAGCAAAGTAGTGGATGTATTTGGGGCTGGTTATCCATTCTCTTGGTTTTCTGGATATTTATTAGGGTAGGTAATTTAATGGCATACAATTTAACAGGCGAGCAGCGCGAAATTCTTGGACGCGAGATGGTCCCAGAAAACATTGATGCTTGGGTTGCCGGTGTTATGGAACATGCTGATGCTGCCGCTTTAGAAGCCAAGATTGCAATCATTGCAGCCAGTAGGTCTGCACATCCATACGATGAGATTCGCCGTCGCACTTACCCATCGATTGGCGACCAGCTAGACGACCTCTTTAGAAAGGGAGCGTTCTCAGACGACATGGCTGCAACACTCCAGGCGGTGAAGGACGCGAATCCGAAATGAGCATCAATCGAAGCATCGCAGATTTACTTCGCAGCCACTCGACGATACCCGCCGCCGCCGCGCCGGGAGCCAATTTGCTGATCAATGGTTCGTTCACAGTGGCACAACGCGGAGCCACTTTCGACATAGACCCAAACGCTTCGGGAACTGATGAGACTTACACATTAGATCGGTGGTTCATGTACGCCTATCTAGTGGACGCTGACTACACGGTGACGCAAGAGACGCTTACGCCGGGCACTGACGAGCCATATGACCACGGGTTTAGATACTCCATCAAAGTCAACTGCGATGTGGCTTCCGCAAGCCCCGGTACGCGTGACACAGTGGCACTCTCTCAGAAGCTGGAGGGTCAGAATGTCCAATCGCTTGCTTATGGAGACGCACAGGCAAAAGCCTCTACCGTTAGTTTCTGGCATAAGCATACAAAAACAGGCACCCATTGTGTGACCGTAGAAATATCTGGTGGAAGCAAGTGGACCTCCAAACAATACACTCAGACCACGACAAATACGTGGGAGTTCGCCACGGTCACGATCCTCGCTGATACGGCCACCGCCCCGGCAAGTGACACGACTGCTAGACTAACCCTTTTCTTCGGGATCAGTGCTGGGCCAACTATAACGAGCGGAGCAGAAGGAGCTTGGGGCACAACAAACGGAAACTATTTCCCTGGCCAAGTAAACAACATGGACAACACGTCGAACAATTTTGAAGTCGCGGGAATCAAATGGGAGGTGGGCAGTGAGGCCAGTAGCTACATCCATGAAGATTACGGGACGACTCTATCTAAGGCTTCCCGATATTACGAAAGACTGACCCCAAATACGGCAACCAACCAAGCAATTTTTCAAGCCTATAATGTTACCAGCACGGTAGCGTCTGGCATCTTCAACTACACACACAAACGAGCCGCCCCGACCCTGACATTCACGGCGGGAGCAACATTTGAGGTACGTCACCAAACCACTACCACTGTATGTACCGCTGCGGCTCTCTCAGGAAGCTCTGATGAGGACAGGTGCCTTTGCAACTTCACTGTTTCGTCAGGTCTAACAGGCGGACAAGGCTGTGTTATCAGACGTAACGACACAGACACGACGTACATAGAAGTTAGTGCGGAGTTATAGCCATGAAATATCTAAAGCATATGCTCAACGGTGCCATTGCTAGCTACCAGCCAGAAGGGACAAATACTTTTATCCCACACGATGAAGCTAACATGGACTACGCGAGAATGATTTTAGAAGTCACGGAGGGAACCTCCACCATCGAAGAACCTCCCGAATGACCCGCCTCGCCGCTCTCACAGCAGCCGCCGTCCTGGCGGCTTTTTTAATGCCTGCAGCTAAGGCACAGCAGATGCCTCTCGTCTGCCAGCCGCACGCCAGAATTGCTGCGCATCTGCTCAAAGAGTTTCGTGAGGTTGTGGTGGCAAACGGGGTCGCGGGGTCTGCTTTACTAGAGGTCTTTGCGTCTGAGAAAGGCACCTGGACCGTCGTGGTAACCAGGCCGAGCATGGGCCTCGCGTGCGTGCAAG
>VTLG01013362.1_pt1 | contig 17234 bp, 27 predicted proteins | sample 4694571 | NCBI WGS metagenome assembly VTLG01 (sample SAMN12604809, study PRJNA352737) | marine metagenome | biome: ENVO:00000447; feature: ENVO:00000209|ENVO:00000569|ENVO:01000036; material: ENVO:00002151; isolation source: viral sequences binned using virsorter ...
GCTTCCGCCTTGTTGACGGTGCCACAGTCTGGCACAACGGTCCAGTTATTGAAGCTCTCCAGCGAGGGGCTATCTTGCTCCTTGACGAAATCGACCTTGCCTCAAACAAGATACTCTGCCTCCAACCCATCCTTGAAGGTAAGGGAATTTTCCTTAAGAAGATCGGAAAGTTCATCGAACCAGCAGCAGGATTCAACGTCATCGCCACCGCAAATACTAAAGGTAAAGGTTCAGACGACGGTAGATTTATTGGAACTAACGTGCTCAACGAAGCCTTCCTTGAAAGATTCCCAGTAACATTTGAGCAGGATTATCCATCACCTTCCGTAGAGACAAAAATCTTAGGTAAGGTTGCTGCTAATCTTGGTATTACTGATACTGATTTTTGCAAGAGACTTGTAGATTGGGGTGACATTATCCGTAAAACATTCTATGATGGTGGCATTGAAGAGATTATCAGTACTCGTCGTTTAGTTCATATCTTACGTGCATATAGCATTTTTAAGAACAAGGCAAAATCAATTGAAGTATGTGTTAATCGTTTTGATGATGAAACAAAGCAAGCATTTCTTGAACTTTATGATAAGGTAGATGCTGACTTTGAGTTTGACAAAGCGGAGGATAAATCTTATGAAGATAGTTGATCATATTGGAATTATTGAAAAAGGAGTACCTCTCGATATGTGTGAGGTACTCATTCAAGCTTTTAATATTTTTGAACAAAATCGTACATCTGTAGAACCAGCTTTTGTGGATGGTGATAAGCAGTTGGAAGGTGGTTCTTTAGCAAGAAGTGATACCCAGATGTTTTTAGAAGCAGTGGAGGTTGATCTAGCAAAGAAATTTAATACTTTTCTTAAAAAGAGATTTCAAGAATATACGGATGTTTATAGAGGTATCTTATTGGATCAAGATCCAGTTTCTTCATGGATGACAAAGATTCAAAGAACAAAACCAGGAGAGGGGTATCATCAATGGCATTGTGAGAATGGTTCATTTATTAATAGGGATAGGGTAGTAAGTTGGATGGTTTATTTAAATACTATTCCATCTGAAAATGGTGGTGGTACAGATTTCTTACATCAAAAATTTACTATTCAACCAGAAGCAGGTATGATGGTTTTTTGGCCAGCTGCGTATACTCATATGCATAGAGGTGGATTTTTAACAGGAGATATTACTAAGTATATTGTTACTGGATGGTTCAATAGAGAGCCTGGACAAACTGCGAGAAATTTGCTATGATTAATGCGTGGAGTTTGCTCTGGGAAGAGCTTAATGGAACTATGGATGAAACTTATCCTGTAAAGAAAAAAGAATATGTGGATGGGCATGGGGATGTTCATCCCGTAACAGATTTTAAAGTAGAGGGGGTTAAAGACCCCTCCTACTATGATTATAATAGAAATGATCCTGATGCAAAGAATCCATTCACGGATGCTTTTGACTATATGATGGCAGAATCAGTAGTTAGTGGCGGTAATCCTGATGATGGATATCCATCAGCATTTACTACACTTTCTGATAATGATGATCAAATGGCACATCATATCGGTCTAAATAACGAGGTTAATCAATCGGAGAATATGTCAGCGCATTATTTTAAATACCATGAGGAAGAGATTCTTAAGGATATCGAATCCTATGTTTCAGGTACTTATAGAGGTCACTATACTGGGGATACTCATGAGTATCGTAATGTCCAAACCCTTGACTTGATGGCAGCACGATCACTTGCATCTGCTTTCTGCCAATCAAACATTTTAAAGTATGGTAGTAGATATGGAAGTAAAGATGGAAAGGAAAAGAAAGACTTGCTGAAAGTGATTCATTATGCTATGCTATTATTACATTTTGATGAGCATTACGGTAAACCAAAAATGACAACGGGGAATATTGATCACACGATGCCTTAATTATGAAACTGAGAGAACCTATGAAACTGTCTGACAAGACCCTGACTTTATTAAAGAATTTTTCAACTATTAATCAATCAATTCTTTTTAAACAGGGTAGTTCTTTAAGGACTATATCTGTTATGAAGAATATCTTAGCAGAAGCAACCATTGATGAGAATCTTCCTAAAGATTTTGGTATCTATGATTTGAACCAATTTTTAAATGGACTTGGACTTCATAATAGTCCTGAGTTAGATTTTCATGATGATAGTTATGTGGTAATTAAAGAAGGTAGAATGCGCTCTAAGTACTTCTTTGCTGATCCTAATGTAATTGTTACTCCACCAGATAAAGAGATTAATCTTCCTAGTGAAGAGGTATCTTTTGAGTTAAGTACATCTCAATTGGATAAGTTATTAAAGGCAGCAGCAATTTATCAACTTCCTGATTTATCTGTAGTTGGTGGAGAAGGTGTGGTTAAAGTTCTTGTTCGGGATAAAAAGAATGATACCTCTAATGATTTCTCTATTATAGTTGGTGAGACTGAATCTACATTCTCATTTAATTTTAAAGTTGAGAACATTAAGATTTTACCAGGTACTTATCGTGTAGATGTTTCTGAAAAACTTTTGTCACGATTCACTTGTGAAAATTATGCATTGAAATATTATATAGCTTTAGAACCTGATTCTACATTTGGATGAAACGTAAAATAGATCCATCCGAATATATGCAAGATGGGTGGGATAGTTCTCCAGGTCCTGTTCACCCATATAGAAGAGGATCCCTTCATAATAAAGTGGGGATGTGGATTATGTGGACATATTATGTTTTGTTTACATTTATGGTTGTGAGGTTAATATGGGTGCTCAATACAAGGTAGGTGGTAAAGAATTTGAGGATTGGACAATCGCTCAGGATCAGGCTATGCAATTGTTGGAAGATGGTATAGAATATGTAAGTATATTGCAGTGGGATGATGAACGAAAGACTTGGGGGTTACTCCAAGAGTTGAATAAAGAGAGGGGTGTTATGCCACCATCATCAGGTTGGAATACCCATTCTCTTGCACCTTATTATGTTAGATTGAGGAATCTATGAGCGACTTTATCTGGGTTGAAAAGTATCGACCTAAGACAATTGATGAATGTATTCTCCCAGAGAGTATTAAGAAAACCTTTAGTGATTTTCTAAATAGGGGTGAAATACCGAATATGTTACTTGCTGGACCTCCTGGTGTTGGTAAGACTACGGTAGCAAAAGCACTATGTAATCAATTGGGGGTAGATTATTATGTCATTAATGGATCGGATGAAGGAAGGTTTCTTGATACAGTTCGGAATAATGCCAAGAACTTTGCGTCTACAGTATCTCTTAGCAGCGACTCAAAGCATAAAGTCATCATCATCGATGAAGCAGACAATACCACTGCCGACGTACAACTCCTTCTTAGAGCGTCTATTGAGGAATTCCAAAACAATTGCAGATTCATCTTCACCTGCAACTATAAAAATAAAATCATCGAACCCCTCCACTCCCGTTGTGCGGTTGTCGAATTTGGAATCAAAGGTCAAGAGAAACCTAAAATCCAAGCAGAGTTCTTCAAGAGACTTAATACCATCTTGGAATCCGAACGGATTGCCTCCGATAAGAAAGTCCTTATCGAACTCATCAGTAAACACTTCCCAGACTGGAGAAGGATCCTAAATGAGTGTCAGAGATATGCTGTCGGTGGTAAGATAGATAGTGGTATTCTGGTCACTTTTTCTGATATTTCTGTCAATGATCTCATTAAAAACCTTAAGGAGAAGAATTTCCCAGAAGTTAGGAAATGGGTGGTCAGTAATTTGGATAATGATGCTAGTGTATTACTTCGTCGTATCTACGATAGTTTATATGAATCCTTGGTCTCTAACACTATACCTGCTGCCGTTCTTATTATTGCGAAATACCAATATCAAATAGCATTTGTAGCAGATCAAGAAATAAATATGCTTGCGGCATTAACTGAAATTATGGTGGAGTGTGAGTTTAAATGAGTTATATAAAAAAATATCCAAATGGTTTTATTGATAGATGGGGTAATTATCGCAGAAAGGGAAGTGGAGATTCTTCTCCTGTTATAGGAAAATCTGGTCCTCGTCCAGAACTTCGTACATTAACTTATGGTGTTGGAATAAATGATGTAATGATTGCAGAATTTTCTAGTTCAAAAATAGCTAGAATTTGGCGTGGGATTATTAGAAGAACTGGCAAAAGAGATCCTAATTTGACTAATTATGAATCATATAAAGATTGCACTCTTGACCCAATTTGGTATAAACTTTCGGTATTTAAAGAGTGGGTAGAACAGTGGGATGATTATGATAATAAAGAGATTGATAAAGATATTTTGATACCTGGTAATAAACATTATGGACCAGATACTTGTTTAATGGTTCGTCAGGTTGTTAATTCCTGGTTTAAACCACATGCTGCTAAAGGAGAATTACCAAGAGGAGTTACTTGGAATGTTGCATGGAAAAGAGGTAAAAGTCCAAATCCATATCGTGCTCAAATTACTCCTATTGGTGGTAAGAGGACAGCACTTGGATATTATGCTACAATAGAAGAAGCATCTACAGTTTTTGAATCCGCAAGAAAAGAACAACTGAAAATTCTTATGGAAACAGAAACAGATTTAAAGGTAAAAAATGCTATCATGGAGTGTGAATTTAAATGAAAAACTCAATTGATTCTCTTTATAAAGCATTAATGAACTGGCTTGTAAGTGATGATCCTAAATGGGATCCTGATCGTATCATTTGCACAATAGATGATAAAGAAGTAGATTGTGTCACTTGGGATGAGGAATTGAAATGAAAGAAGAACTATTAGAATTACTGAAGAAGTATGCTTATAAGAAAGGTGAATTTACACTTTCTTCTGGTAAGACTAGTGAGCATTATGTAAACTGTAAACCAGTTACTTTATCTGGAAGAGGACTTACTCTTGCTAGTTTATTAATGTTAAAGGAAGTTGAAACTAAAGTAGTGGCAGGTCTTACTCTTGGTGCGGATCCTTTAGTGTCGGGAGTTTCTTTAGTATCTGCTTTAGATAGTAGAATAATCAATGGTTTAATAGTTCGTAAGGAACCTAAAGGTCACGGTACAGAAGCATGGATAGAAGGATTGTTACCTTCAAAGGGAACTAAGATAACTGTATTAGAAGATGTTGTTACAACAGGTGGTTCTGCTATTAAGGCAGTAGAGAAATTACGTGATGCTGGATATGTGGTTGAAAGAGTAGTGTCCATCGTAGATAGACAAGAAGGTGGTAAGGATGCTATGATAGAAGCAAAGTTAGAACTTCGTACTTTATTTGAATTACCAGAACTGGTAGGAAAATTTTTATGACTGATAAAGTGATCTACAGCAGAAAAGCAAATCCCAATGCAACTAACAGCGAATTAGATGCAAAAATTATTATAGACCATACAAAAAAAGATGGAAACCGTGACCTTGAGAGAAAGGAAAATGAAAAAGTCTAAAATAGAAAAACAACGACATCAAGTTAAATCTAGATGGTATTATATCTTCTGGGGAACTTGTACCGTGGCAGTGTGTGCTGGTCAGGTCTTGGTGGGAAGTGGTTTCCGTAGAATGGCAGACAGTCTTGATAGGGTATTAGATGCTCCTATAAGAATGGATATTGGTATTCCTCGTCTACGGCAACATCGAATGATTCTTCCTGATATTTGGGAAGATGAAGATCCTATGGTTATTCGATGATAATAAGTGAATCAGATGCTACTTGGGCTGCTGATGAGTTTATTAATTATTTTAAGAACTTTACATCAATTGAAGATTATCTTAGATATGTAAAGAAAGAGTTAGTTGCTCAAACCAATCAACTCATTCCTTTGGAGGATGAATTTTTTAATGAGGATATTCATCCAGAAGAGATGGAGTTTGATATTAAATTGATTGGTAATAGATTCAGTTCTATACCTCAAGATCATTATAACAATTTGTTAGCAGCAGTATCTTCTCATAATAATGAAAGCAATATTCCTGGAAGAGAATTGCGCTGTATGGTTTTTGAGAAAAGAACTCAAAAGGTTGTTGGTTTTATTAGGTTTGGATCTCCGACTATTAATTCCAAACCAAGGAATGAATGGTTAGGTGAGATGCCTAATCTTTCTGTGTTTAATCGTCATGCTGCGATGGGGTTTGTAATTGTTCCATCTCAACCTTTCGGTTACAACTATCTTGGTGGTAAATTACTTGCATTGTTGTGTGTATCTCATTTTGCAAGGGAGACTTTGAATGAAGTATTTGACAAGGATATTGCTTTATTTGAAACTACTTCATTGTATGGTTCTACGACCTCTGCATCGCAGTATGATGGGTTGAAACCTTTTATGAGGTATAAAGGTCTAACTGAGAGTAAGTTCCTTCCTCTGCTCCACGATGAGGTCTTTCATCGTCTTCACGATAGGTTTACTTTATTAAATAATAATACTCCTTTAACGGATAATAAAGCATCATCTAAGAAAATGAAAAGGCAGACTAAGATGATTGCTAGTATTAAGAAGTCTCTAAAAGATCAAGACAAATTGAATGAGTTTAATAATGTAATTAATATGGCATTTAATCTCACCCAGAAAAAAAGATATTATATTTCTGATTATGGTTATGGTAATGTTAGGGAGGTTATTAATGAAGAACAAGATGAATTGGTTCGTGGTCCTAATTGGGATAAGTTTCATCTGGATAACATTATTTCTTGGTGGAAGAGAAAAGCAGGAAAAAGATATGAAACTCTTCAAAGAGATAATCGTTTTAGAGATAAGGTCGAACTCTGGACACAAGACGATGATATTCAGATCATAAGATAGATGTTAGATAATCCCGATAATAAAGAATTTGATGTTTATGTAATGGATGAAGTTTTTCCTAAGGATAAACATGCAGATTTTTTAAAATTAATTAGAGAACTTAATGGTGATTGGAAACCTAGAATTGATGATCTAGATGTTTTTTGGTTTGATTGGAATGAGGAGCATCCAGGTAGAGAGTATTTAATGCATCTTCTTGATATAGTTGGTAAGCATTTTGATTTATCTTCTGCTATTGGTTATGAAACTTGGATCCGTATGAGTACGAGACCTGAAGATTGGCATGCTGATCATGATGATCGATTGGAAATGACCACAGGAGAATTAAAATATCCAATGTGTACTACAGTATATTACCCTTATGTCGCTGATGATATAAAGGATGGTAGACTGTTGTTTGAAAATGGAACTATCCTGTTACCAAAGACAAACAGAATGGCATTTTTTGGACCAGGAATATATCATAATGTTGAACACTTTGAGGGTGAAAGGATTTCTATATTATTAAATCCTTGGAATGAAACTCTTTGCCAAACAGAATGCTATGATCCTTGGAGGAGGTATATGGTATGACAGAACTTAAAGATTGGTTAAATTCTATTAACTTTACAAAGCAGGATTTGAGAGAAGAAGATCCTGATGTTATTAAGAGTTATCCCCCATATATTATCAATCGTTGTTTGTCTGGACATTTGGATTGTGTGTTGTTTGCTAATGAGATGAACAAATATAATTTTTTAGATAATGATATGCAATATTCTTTTTATCTAAATACTTTGAGGAAAAAGAAGAGATTCAGTCCCTGGCTCCGTAAGGAAAAAGTCACAGACCTTGAAATCATTAAACAATACTATGGTTATAGTAACGAAAAAGCATTAAATGCTTTGAAGATATTAACCCCTGAACAAATTAATTTCATTAAACAACGACTTGATACTGGAGGAGCGAAATGACATCTGCAACGGTTGAACCAACTGTAGAGTGGTCTCAAGATAAGATGCTAGAAGTGATTCTAAATGAACCTGATGATTTCTTAAAGGTAAGGGAAACTCTAACTAGAATTGGCGTAGCATCTAGAAAGGAAAAGAAACTCTATCAGTCCTGCCATATACTGCATAAGCAGGGAAGATATTTTATTGTTCATTTTAAAGAATTGTTTGCGTTAGATGGAAAACATGCTAACCTAACAATTAATGATGTACAGAGACGTAACAGGATTACTAGATTACTTGCCGATTGGGGACTTATCTCAATTGTAAAGGAAGATTCTGTTGCCGATATTGCACCACTTAATCAGATTAAAGTCTTGTCATATAAAGACAAGGGTGATTGGATATTAGAACAGAAGTATAATATCGGTAAGAAAACAAAAACTCAAGAACCAGATTAATCATGAAAAAGTATTTAAACCAAACAACTGTTAATGTTATCGCTATAGCAACTGCAGCTGCATGGGGTGTATGCCTTGTGGGTAATTTTGTTAACAAAGGACCAGATAAAGATATGAAACAACAATTGCTAATGAATCGGCAATTGGATTATGATCTAGGACGACTTAAGACTTGTGGTGAATTGAAACGATTTGGAATTGAATATCATCCTGAGTCACCAATGAGTTACTTATGTGCTGATGTCATAGTTGCACCATATAATCAACCAGAGTAATTAATTGAAAAAATTTATTTTTGATGTTGACGGAACTCTGACTCCTAGCAGATGCCAGATTGATCCAGAGTTCTTATTATTCATGATGTTCTTTGCAACAAGAAATGATGTTTATCTTGTTACTGGTAGTGATAAGAGTAAGACATTAGAACAAGTTGGTGTGGATTTATATAACACATCTAAAAGAGTTTACAATTGTTCTGGTAGTGATGTATATGAAGGTGATGAGAATGTGTATAGGTCTGACTGGGATTTACCTTGGGATGTAGAAAGATTTTTAGATGATGAATTGGATTACAGTCAGTTTCCTATGCGTAATGGAAATCATATTGAAAGGAGACCTGGTGGAGTTAACTTTAGTGTTTTAGGTAGAGCGAAGGATCCTTTTTTTGGTAGATCAGAATATGTTAAATGGGATAAAGATACTAATGAAAGATCAGATATAGCAGATAGGATTAGAACTAACTTTCCTGGTTTGTCTGTGGCTCTTGGAGGACAGACTGGTCTTGATATTGGACCTTGGGGCAGTGATAAGAGTCAAATTCTAAGAGATTTTTCTAAGGATGATGAGATACATTTCTTTGGGGATAGAATGGAGAATGGTGGAAATGATTATTCTTTAGGGAAAGCAGTAAAGGAAATGGGTGGTTATCCGTACTGTGTTAAAGACTGGAAGGAAACCCGAACCATATTAGAGGGTATTCACGACTGACATTTTAGTGTATCTATAGTTAAATAGTAGTGTCGCCGAAAGGGACATCACAACTAAATCTCGCTTTTAAAGGAGGCTATTATGACTAACCTAGCAAGGTATCACTCTGCCAACCTTCCAGAATTGATGGAAAGGATTACTAGAAATAGTATTGGTATGGAGGATTACTTAAATCGTTTCTTTAATGAAACTACACCACAGAACTATCCCCCTTATAATATAGTTCAGGTAAACAATGTTGAAACCAGACTTGAGGTTGCTCTTGCTGGATTCAAAAAGAAAGAAGTTAAAGTTTACACTGAGTTTGGTAAACTGGTTGTTGAGGGGAACAAAGAAGAGAAAGAAGATAAGGATCAACTAGTCTTTAAGGGACTTGCTCAAAGATCGTTTGAAAGGTCTTGGAGAATTACTGATGACACAGAAGTTCGATCTGTTAACTTTGAAGATGGTTTACTTACTGTTACGGTAGGTAAGATTGTCCCAGAACATCATACCCGAAAGGACTGGCTCTAAATATCAAGGAGGGTTGCTACCCTCCTTTTTTTATGCTATACTGTCTGGAGGACTGAATAGATTATGACTATTAAAGTTTTGGTGATGAAATCTGGTGAAGACGTCATTGCTGATGTACAGGAAATGATGAGTAAGGATGAACAGGTACTTGGTTATTTTCTTTCAAAACCATGTGTTGTGACATTAAGGACTGCTGGAGATTCTGATGAAACCAGTGAGCAAGAAGTATCTGTTAGGATGCATCCTTGGATGCCTTTAGCACGGGAAAAGATGATTCCTATTAGCACTGATTGGGTTGTTACTATGGTAACTCCTGTAGAAAAAGTTCAAGAACTCTATGAAAAGGATGTATTAAACGATGGACAAGAAACCGATACAATTGATAATTCTGACGAACAACCTAAAGCTGGTCTCACAGATTGAGGAAGTTGGTGCAGCAATTCCAGGAGAACCTGATTGTAAATTGCTTGAACCATATGTTGTTGGGGAGCAAGATACCCTTTCTCCTTGGTTGGTGGATTGTACCAATCAGAATGAATTTATGCTATCATCAGATAAGATACTAACTCTTGTCGATCCAAAACCAACATTACTTGAGAAATACGAAAAACTTATTAAGTGAAATTTTATACTAATGTACAATTGATTGGCAATCAATTTCTTGTAAGAGGAGTTGAAAATGGAAAGAGGTATGAGCATAGGGATGAATTTTTCCCTACTTTATTTGTTAACTCTAAGAAGAAGACTAAATATAAAACGTTGAGTGGAAAATCAGTTGAAGCGATTAATCCAGGAACAGTTAGAGATTGTAGGGACTTCTATAAAAGATATGAGGATGTCGAGGGATTTGAGATATATGGCAATGACCGCTACATTTACCAATATATTTCAGAGAAATATCCCGAAGATGAGATTAAGTTTGACATCAGTAAGATTAAACTTGTTACTCTGGATATTGAAGTTGCGTCTGAGCAAGGGTTCCCTGATGTTGAATCGTGTACGGAAGAGATCCTTGCTATTAGTATTCAGGACTATACAACGAAACAGATTACGACTTGGGGAAGTAAACCGTTTCAAAATAATCGCAAGGATGTAACATATCATCATTGTTCAACGGAGTATGAACTTTTAACTTCGTTTATCAATTATTGGATGAAGGATGTTCCAGATGTGATTACTGGATGGAACATACAGTTATACGATATACCATATATTTGTAAGCGTCTTGAGAGAGTTCTTGGTGAGAAGTTGATGAAGAGATTTTCGCCTTGGGGACTTGTTAGTCAAGGTGAGATACAATTGATGGGTCGTACTCATACCACATTTGATGTTGGTGGTGTAACTCAATTAGATTATATGGATCTTTATAAGAAGTTTACATATAAAGCACAAGAGTCATATCGATTGGATTATATTGCAAGTGTTGAACTTGGACAGAAGAAATTGGATCACAGTGAGTTCGATACTTTTAAGGATTTCTACACAAAAGGTTGGCAAAAATTCATTGAGTATAATATAATTGATGTGGAACTTGTTGACCGTTTGGAAGACAAGATGAAGTTAATTGAGTTGGCATTGACTATGGCATATGATGCTAAGGTTAATTACAATGATGTCTTCTATCAGGTACGGATGTGGGATACGATCATATATAATTACTTAAAGAAAAGGGATATTGTAATCCCACCAAAGAACAGATCACAAAAGAACGAAAAGTATGCGGGGGCTTATGTCAAGGAACCGAAACCAGGACGCTATGATTGGGTTGTCTCTTTTGACCTTAACAGCCTGTATCCTCATCTTATTATGCAATATAATATCAGTCCCGAAACCCTCAGGGAGACTAGACATCCCAGTGCGAGCGTTGAGGGGCTCTTAAATCGGGATGTTAATATTGAAGGGGAGTATGCGACTTGTGCAAATGGAGCACAATATAGGAAGGACATAAGAGGTTTCCTTCCAGAACTTATGGAGAAGATGTATGAAGAACGTGTTATATTTAAGAAGCGCATGCTCACAGCGAAGCAGGAGTATGAGAAGACACCCTCGGTTGCTCTTACAAAAGAGATTGCCCGGTGTAACAACATCCAAATGGCAAAGAAGATTTCTCTTAACAGTGCTTATGGTGCTATCGGCAATCAGTACTTCCGGTATTATAAGTTAGCAAATGCCGAGGCTATTACTTTGTCTGGTCAAGTCTCTATTCGTTGGATAGAGAATAAGATGAATACTTATTTGAATAAAATTTTAAAAACGGATGGTGAAGATTATGTTATTGCTTCTGATACTGATAGTATTTACCTTAACTTGGGTCCTTTGGTTGAACGTGTATACGAGAGGAGAGAGAAAACTAGTGAGAGCATTGTTGGGTTCCTTAACAAGATCTGTGAGGTGGAATTTGAGCCGTATATTGATAGTGCTTACCAAGAATTGGCCGGGTACGTCAACGCCTATGCCCAAAAAATGCAAATGAAGCGTGAGAACATTGCCGATAGAGGTATATGGACTGCGAAGAAAAGATATATTTTAAATGTATGGGATAGTGAAGGAGTTAGGTATGAGGAACCTAAGTTAAAGATGATGGGTATTGAAGCAGTTAAGTCTTCGACACCAGCACCTTGTCGTACTATGATTAAGGATGCTCTTAAGATAATGATGAATGGTACAGAAGATGAGGTGATTGATTTTATTGAGAAATCTCGTAAGGACTTTAAATCTTTACCAATAGAAGATATATCATTTCCACGTTCTGCATCAAATGTTGTTAAGTATCAAGCACATTCTACAATATATGCAAAAGGAACTCCTATACATATACGGGGTGCATTATTATACAACCATTATGTTAAAAAGCATAAGTTGGATAATAAGTATTCACTTATCCAAAATGGCGAAAAGATTAAGTTCTGTTACCTGAAGAAACCAAATATTATTCATGAGAATATTATTTCTTTCATTCAGGATTTTCCTAGTGAAATTGGACTTGACAAGTATATAGATTATGAATTACAATTTGAAAAAGCCTTCTTGGAACCACTGAAAGCAATCTTAGATGCGATTGGCTGGAATGTGGAAAAAACTGTAAACCTAGAATCCTTTTTTTCCTAATGGACCTTCCTATTAACGACCAAGAACTTGATACAATAGTTAGAGCAATGACTCTAGGTGGTGACACTGCACTGTATCAAAAATTAAAGTTAGTTAAAGAAACTAGAGATGAAAATCCAGGAGGACCATATAAAAAAATACTTCGTGAATCTCATGGGATGGTGATTTAATGTTTTTTGAAAAAGTGAGTTTGGTAACTGGTGGATTTGATCCACTTCATAGTGGACACATATCATATTTTAAGAGGGCAAAAGACCTTTCTAATTATTTGGTAGTTGGTTTGAATACTGAAGAATGGTTAACCCATAAGAAGGGACAATACTTTCAATCTTGGGTTGAACGTGCTGAAATTATTAGACACTTAGAAATGGTTGATGCAGTTATCTCTTGGGAAGATGATGATGTAGGTTCTGCTTGTGGTGCCATTGAGAAGTGCTTAGATATTGCAGAGAATGTTATTTTCTGTAATGGTGGTGATAGGGGTAAAGAAAATACTCCTGAATATGATAAGTTTGGTGAGAACCCTCGTGTCAAATTTGTATTTGGTGTGGGTGGTGAACATAAAAAGAACAGTAGTTCTTGGATACTAAAAGGTTACTTTGATAGGCAGCGTAAATTATTAGGTATTTGATATGGATTTTCTTAAGGATATAGTAAAAGAAATTGGAGATGACTACACCACTCTCGCAGAAGATATATCAGAAAACGAACAATATGTTGATACGGGTTCGTTGGTTTTTAACGGACTTGTATCAGGTAGTATATTTGGTGGTGTATCTGCTAACAAGATCACTGCAATTGCTGGAGAATCTAGTACTGGAAAAACTTTTTTCTCTCTCGCCGTTGTTAAGAACTTTTTGGATACTAACCCCTCCGCTTATTGCCTCTACTTTGATACTGAGAGTAGTATTACTAAACCACTTCTAGAAAGTCGTGGTATTGATATGAAAAGATTTGTGGTTATTAATGTAGTAACCATTGAGGAGTTCCGTACCAAGGCACTTAAGGCAGTTGATAAATATCTTCAAATGCCCATAGAAGATCGCAAACCTTGTATGTTTGTGTTAGATTCTTTAGGTATGCTTTCAACTGAGAAAGAGATTCGTGATGCATTAGATGATAAACAGGTTAGGGATATGACCAAATCCCAACTTGTTAAGGGAGCATTTAGAATGCTTACTTTGAAACTTGGTCAAGCAAATATTCCACTAATAGTAACAAATCACACTTACGATGTCATTGGTTCTTACGTCCCTACTAAGGAAATGGGAGGAGGTAGCGGCCTCAAGTACGCAGCAAGTACAATCATTTATCTCAGCCGCAAAAAAGAGAAGGATGGAAAAGAAGTCGTCGGAAACATTATCAAAGCAAAGACGCATAAATCACGTTTAAGTAAAGAAAATAAGACAGTTGAAATACGTCTCTTTTTTGATCATCGTGGTCTTGACCGTTACTATGGTCTATTGGAATTGGGTGAGATTGGGGAGCTCTGGAAAAATGTCGCAGGTAGATATGAAATCGGAGGTAAGAAGTTATACGCCAAACAAATATTGGCAGAACCGGATAAGTATTTTACTGATGAGGTAATGCAAGCTTTAGATGAAATAGCAAATAAGGAGTTTAGTTATGGGTCATGAAAAATATAAAGGTTATAAAGAAAGGGATTAATGTTTCTAAAATTAAGAAGCAGTTAGATAAGAATTCTGATGATTGGGGATCACAACAGAAACTTAAAGATGTTAAGATAAAAGATCCTCACGAATATATTACATCAGTTGATGTACTTCAACTTGTAATGGGTGGTGTTACTAATGCGGGAGAACAGGTTGGTGATACTGAGATATGTACTAGAACTCCTGCATATGAAAAACATTCGGAAATAAGAAAATTTTTAAATAAGAATTTTTCTAACTATCGTCGTTGTGGGTTTCTTGCATTACCTGCAGAAGAGATGGTAGGTGCTCATATTGATGAAGGAACTTATTATTTGGATAAGGATAGATATCATTTATCTATTACAGGACAGTATCAATATTTTGTTGGAGAGGAAAGTATTGTAGTTGACCCAGGGACATTATTGTGGTTTAATAATAAGATGCCACACGGTACAGTTAACACTGGTGATGTTACTAGGATTATCTTTGTGTTTGATGTTCCACATTCTCCGAACAATCCGCAGCATAGTATAAATGGATAGTGTTGAGTTTTTAATTCTTCGAAATCTCATTCATAATGAGGAGTATGTTCGTAAGGTTATCCCTTTTATTAAGGCAGATTACTTTGAGGATACTAATCAGAAGGTGGTGTTTGAGGAGATAATTAGTTTTGTGCAGGAGTATAATCAACCTGCCACGAAAGAGATTCTTTGTATTGAAGCAGAAAAGCGTCAAGATATTAATGATAGTTCATTTAAAGAAATTACTACTCTTATTAGTAATCTTGATGAACAACCATCAGAATTTGATTGGTTAGTTAATACTACAGAGAAGTGGTGTAGAGACCGTGCCATTTATTTGGCATTGATGGAGTCTATACAACTTGCTGATGGTAAGGAGGAACAGAAAGGAAGAGATGCTATTCCTACTATTTTATCTGAAGCACTCTCAGTATCTTTTGACACTCATATTGGACATGATTATCTAATTGATTATGAACAAAGATTTGAATCCTATCATAGAAAGGAAGATAAAATCCCCTTCGACTTGGAGTTCTTCGATAGAATCACGAAAGGAGGTCTCCCTAATAAGACGCTTAATATTGCGCTTGCTGGCACTGGTGTGGGTAAGTCTCTCTTTATGTGTCATTTTGCCTCTTCTGTTTTACTCCAAGGTAAAAATGTTTTATATATTACGCTTGAGATGGCTGAAGAAAAGATTGCGGAGAGGATTGATGCGAATCTTTTAAATGTTAATATTCAAGACATAACAGATCTTCCTAAACAAATGTTTGAAAGTAAGATAACTAATCTTACTCAGAAGACACAAGGAACTCTTATTGTTAAGGAATATCCTACTGCTTCTGCACATAGCGGTCACTTCAAAGCATTACTTCAGGAACTTGCCTTGAAAAAGTCATTCAAACCTGATATAATATTCATAGATTATCTTAATATCTGTGCCTCATCACGATATAGAGCAGGAAGTAATGTCAACTCGTATTCCTACATCAAAGCCATCGCAGAAGAATTACGGGGTCTCGCAGTTGAGGCGAACCTTCCGATTGTATCTGCCACTCAAACTACTCGTAGCGGGTATGGTAGTTCTGACGTTGAGCTTACTGACACCTCTGAATCCTTTGGATTGCCTGCTACTGCTGATCTTATGTTTGCCCTTATTTCTACAGAAGACTTGGAGGGGTTAAATCAGATAATGGTTAAGCAGTTAAAGAATCGTTATAATGATCCTACAATGAATAAGAGATTTGTTATAGGAATTGATCGTGCTAAGATGAGATTGTATGATTGTGAACAGACTGCACAAGAAGATATTGTTGACAGTGGACAAGAAGAAGAGTATACTGAAAAGAAGGCAAAGAAATCATTCTCTGAATTTAAATTTTAATGACTGTTGATACTAACAAATATTTGGACTTTGTTACTGGAGTTACAAGTCTTCCAAGTACTGACCTACCAGCATTACTTTCTCGTATAACAGAACTTGATGTTGAAGGAGATGCAGATATTCCTCGATTATTAACTGCTGCTCTTGGACTTACTGCTGAAGCAGGTGAGTTTACTGAAATTGTAAAGAAGATTATTCTACAAGGTAAACCATATAATAACGAGAATGTATTTCATATGAAGAGAGAGTTGGGCGATATTTGTTGGTATATTGCTCAGGCCTGTATGGCACTTGATACTACATTTGATGAGATTATTGAAATGAATGTTAATAAACTGGAAGCAAGATATCCTGGTGGATCATTTGATGTTCATAAATCTGAGAATAGAAAAGAGGGCGATTTATAAAGTGTCCACTAGTTATTGACTTTGACTTCTTAACGATATATACTAAAAGTAAATAAGAAAAGATTATGAACAAGTTCTGGCAAAAAGAAACTGGTGGTGTACTGGGAGCAGTTCTTATTGCTGCAACATCAGCGTGTACCCCTGCTATGGCACATCATCAGCAATCAGGTTACTCTGAAACCAATACTTGTTATAGAAAAGAGTATAGGGAAGAATATGTTCCAGGAACAGCAGACTCACCTGGTTATATAAAGTCTTGGACAGATACAATTGAGTATCCTTGTAGTAGGAGTAGAATAAACAGAACACCTGATAATACTCATAGAACAAGAACCTATGAAGAGTATGATGAGAATGATTGTACTGATGGTAAGATTGCTGGTGCATTATTAGGTGGTGCTGCTGGTGCTGCAATGTCCAGAGGAGATGGACGCTGGTGGGCAATTCCAATAGGTGCAGTTGTTGGTAGTGGAATTGGATGTGATATTGATG
>VTLG01003412.1_pt1 | contig 17228 bp, 28 predicted proteins | sample 4694571 | NCBI WGS metagenome assembly VTLG01 (sample SAMN12604809, study PRJNA352737) | marine metagenome | biome: ENVO:00000447; feature: ENVO:00000209|ENVO:00000569|ENVO:01000036; material: ENVO:00002151; isolation source: viral sequences binned using virsorter ...
AGATTTATCGATTTAGAGAATACGGCTATCTTTATGTATGAGAATATCATTAAGCATTGCGACCATAATGACCATGTGGGTAGAGAAGAAAGCTTAAAAGAATTAAACAAGGATAAAGAGAAGGTTAAAATGTAAAGAAATAAACGTCTTTGCATATTTAAAAGCATATGCAAAGACGTTAGACATATAGAGGAGTTAAATTATGAAACGTAACGTTAAAGGTCTAGGATCTTATATAAAAATTAACCGTAAAAAAGGTATCACTTACAGATTAACTGTTTTTGTTGGTATAGATCCGATAACAAAAAAAAGAATTAATAAGCATAAAACATTAACACCTTATAAAGAATTAACTAAAAAAGAACTTAATCTGGAGCTGATATTATTCGGTCAAGAAGTAGAGAATAATACAGACAATTTACAAGGCTTAAAAACTTTAGATGATTTATTTAAAAAATACCTCGAATACTGTAGATTAAACCATAAAAAAGTAACATATGAAAATGAAGTAATACAAGTAAAACCCGTTTCCAGATTAGCCGGTAATTTTTTAATTAAGGATTTATCAGTAAAAAATTTAAACGAAATAATAAACCGGATAATGACATTAAAAAAATTTGATAATAAAGGTCAAGAAACCGATTTTACATATAAATCTTCATCTCTGAATAGAATGTATGCTCAGTTAAGAGCGTGTTTACAATGGGCATGGAGGAACGAATTAATAGAAGATAACTCTATTATGAAGATAAAAAAACCTAAATTTTTATCTCAAGATTCAAGCAGAATAAAAACCTATTCTAAAGAGGAATATTTATCTATACTCGATCAGATGCAAATATATCACCCTAAATTAGTTGATGTAATTAAACTAGGTTATTTAACAGGTATGAGCCGATCTGAGATTTTAGGTCTTGCATGGGAAGATATAGATTTAGATAATAACTTAATATCAGTAAATAAAGCACGTGTTAAAGATGATTTAGGATCCACTAAAAATGATTACAGAAATAGGACTATATATATATCTAAAACCTGTAATATTTTACTCCGGGATATAAGAGCAAAACAACTAATAATTGCTAATGCAGTAGGTTATAAAATAACAGATTATACTAGTGTATTTTCAGAACCTAGCCCTAAAACGGGTAAATGGAAATCTTATAGTTATAATAATATTACTCATCAAATGTATAGAGTACAAAAAAAATTAAATCTTGGATCCGGGATGGGATTTCATACTTTAAGACATACTCACGCAACAGAATTATTAAAATTAGGTATTCACCCTAAAATTGTACAGGAAAGATTAGGTCATGCTAATATATCTATGACTTTAGATATATATTCCCATGTTATCCCGGGTATGCAGAAACAAGCAATTGATCAATTCGAAAAAGTTATTTTCACTAAATAGTATACTAAATAGTATACTTTTTTTTATAAATATCTAATTTTGAGTACGAATTTAGATTTAACAATAATTCGTTTATATATTGATTTACTATTTAGATATGTCTTTTACATTTTTATATATTTTTACTTATTTATACTTAAAAAATTAGTATTTAAATTTTATATTTAGAAAATAGTATACTTTTTAGTATACTATTTTAATTAGTTTGATCCCAATTTGCGGATCCATCAGCAGTAGTTATAGCAATATAAGAAATATTAGCAGATTGATCGATCCAAACGGCACCCGGCAAAAATCCCCGGTCTATATCATCATTTACTGTTGGAGCTGAGGAGCTAACGTGAACCTGGGAACTCGCGACCATATTAGAAGATTTTAGACCATCTGTAACGGCATAGATTAATACGAAAAAAATTATTCCTATAGCTAAGGCTAATGATGTTGTTTTATCTCTCATAAATTACCTCTTTTTAAATGTGATCCTTTTCTGATTTACAGTCGCAAAACTGACACCCATATTTACTCGTCTTATTTTTGGTCTATCCTCAGAGAAACTAACAATTTTAAAAGTTTGTCTTGGTGTTATTCCGGGATTAACTCCTCCTCTTAGAGGTTTATCTGATACTCTTTTACGACCTGTTTTCAGATTTAGTAAATAAAATTTAACACCTTGTCTCCATCCGACCTCTTTAGACCATTTATCATTAAGAATATTTATATAATTTTTTTTCTTTTCTTGGTTATCTGGAATAAATAAAGCTCTACCCGGTTTTTTTCTTTTTACGACTCTTTCCCCCGGTTTTTTAGGAGGAGGATCTTTTTTCGGAATTTCTTTTTTCGGAATATTTTTTGGAGGATCTTTTTTCGGAGTATCTTTTTTTATATCCTCTTTAGTTATTCGTTTAGTTGGAGGAATTGTTTGCAGATCTGGTTCTGTAGGAGTTACCCTTTCAAGTTTCCTATCTTTTACTGTTATCTTAGATTTTTCTAATGTAGGCTCCGGATCTTTTTCTTTAATTTTTTCTCTCTCTTTAACCGGTGTAGGTTTTTTTATTCTTTCAAAATCTATTTCTTTAGGAATTTTTGGAGATACTACACCTGGAACCCCAGATCTTTCGATTTCGGGATCTACAGGTCTATCTAATTCTCTCATTGGTACTTTTAATTTATATTTTTCAACATCTTCCTCTTTAAATGGAATTTTCAATCTACCCGGAGATTCTTGAGGGATTTTAGGTGTTTCCGGGATTGTTTTGGTAGTAATGGTCGTTTTTATCTCTGGAGATGTCTCTTTCGCTCTCTCAGTTTTTGTTTTTGTGATAATTCTACTTAATACAGGTGAACTCGCAATTATTGGTTCAGTTTTTGTTAAAACTTTAGTTATTGGTTTAGTTTTTGTATCTGTTTTAACTTTTGTATCTGTTTTAACTTTAGGTTTTATTTTGGTCTTTAATCCTTGTTTTTTAAAACTTTCGGTCATTCTTTCAGCTAGAGTATCTTTTGGTCTAGTTTCTACTTTAGTTTGTGCTTTAGTTTTAGATCCCGTCTTACGATATAATTTTTTCTGCATATCTTTAAATTCACGATCTATAACTTCTTTACGTTGTTTTAATAGATTTTGAACTTTCGGTTGAATTATTTGTCTTTGTACTTCATTTTGTAAAATTCTAGCTTGCTGTTTTTCTTTAGGAGTTAAAGCCTTTTTTAATTTACCTATATTTTTCTGTATTTTATTTACATTTAATCGACCTCGCCTAACTGATGCAACATCTAAAAGAATAGATCCCATTAAACCAACAGGAGGAATAGTTTTAGATATTTTGCCGGCTCCTTTACCAATTTTACTTCTAACTTTTTTTGCATTATTTATATATCCAAATATCGCATTTTCAATTATTAATTTTTGATCTTTTTTCGTAGGAGGTAGAGATCCGGAAACTTTTTTGTTAAGAGTCGGTAAAATCGGCTTTCCTCTTTTTTGTGGGATATCTGGTAAAAATGGGATATCGAAACTTGTAAATTTACTAGGTTTTTGTCTCTCGTAAATAGATTTAGCTCCTTTTATAAAAGGTTTAAGAGATCCTTTTGGAGTATCTGCGGTAATAATTTTACCGGTTTTAGATGCTGATTCTTTTATCCGGGGTAAATCCTTGGTAACTAATTGAGATCTTAAAAAATCAGCTTTACGTCTTTTTGCATCCTCTTTAATTTTAGAGGTAGCTTTTTTATAGTATGGAGAGAATTTCTTAAAACTTCTTGGTATCAATTAATCTACCCTATAAACTTCTAGCCATGAATCACCTCCTCCAAAGTTAGGAGGATCAGCTACATTACTTGAATAATAATAACCAGAGATTGTATCTCCCGCAGTTGCATATACAATTCCTGTACAGTTTATAAAATCAGCACTTGATGGAGCTGGCTGAGTCCTACAGGAATTAACAGTTACTCCGGCTACTTGTATCTGTATATTAATAGATCCAGCCGGACTTGCTTGATTACCGGCAAAATTTACGGCATAATATCCTGTTTGTCCTGTATCAACTACATAATTACCTGTACCTGTTGCCACACATCCAGAAGAACATAAATCATAATCTTCTTGAGTCCAATTAGCAGTCCCATTTGCTGCATTGGATATATATCTTAATTTAGCAAATGTTGAGCTAAAATTACTACCTCCACCTGGAGTTGCCCAAGCAGTTCCGGTTGCCGTTTTAGTTAAAATATCACCGGTAGTCGCCCCGGAACTATCCGGTACTGTTTCGGAAGTTTCATCTATTATTTCTACTACCCGATCTGCTGTTATTCCAGACGCATCTATAGAGGCTTTAAAAGATGTTCCCGATTGAACATCTAAAGTCCCTGTTATAACTGTAGATCCTGTATCACATACTCCGGATCCCGCGTATACTTTGCAATTTGTATTAGCTCCACCAAGAGCCAAAAAAAATGCAACAAACGAAATTATTAACGCCAATTTCGGCATTGATAATTTTTTTATAGTGGACATTGTAAACCTCCTATCTTATAAGCTATTGTCATTATTCCACCAAGTAGGAGTAACCAATAAAACCTAATAATCCTATTAGACCTATGAATACTCCAAACTTTATTAAAGTTTTTATTATTTCTAAAACTATCCAAGAAAATACTCCTAACATTAGTAACTGTCAGCTCCTCTTAATGCGAACCACGAAAGAACCACTAAAAGAGCAAAAAATATAGGGATCCAAAAAGCAACCCACCCGTTAATGGCTCCAAAAGCTAAAGGAATACCGGCAACAAATAAAGATAGAGGAATAAAGGTAGTTTTCATAAAAACAAATATTGCAAAAAACATACCTAATCCTCCGAGTAAAATTGTCATTACCATACCGGAGGGAGCATCAATTCCACCGGATCCGGTAATTAAATTTTTAGTAACTATGTCATAAAATACACCGGTAGTTTCCCCCGGTACAGGTGTAGATATACTACCTCCAAAAGGTGATACCCCAATTACATTAATAGTCCCATCTGGTAGAGGGATTATCGTACTTGATCCCACTTCTACAATACGACTGACATTTTCAACTACATAATCTGTTTGAGGTCTATTAAATGTATAAGTTAAATCAAGATTATTAACCGAATGATCTGTTGCCGTACCTTGATAAATAGGATCCAGAGCTGATGTCTCTGTCATAGCTGACGGTTCAAAAATCCACCTCCCAACAAGAGTATTAGTATCTAATAAATTTATATTACGTATTACTGTATGAGATAAATTAGTACCTACTGTTAGAGGTTCCGATACTCCCGTTATACTTGCTAAACCTGTATTACAGGTATTTAATACGGATCCGTTTTTTTCAACTATTATATTTGGAGTATTAAATTTGAATCTATATTGATCTGCCTCGTTAAAATCAGAGGATGCAATAACTACATCACAAGCAGAATTATCAATTACTGTTCTCATAACTAAATTATCAGATCCGGGAATAGGTATTAATTCCCATTTGTATCCCTGGGTAGATGCTGAGTCGTAATGATTTATTAATGTAGATGTTGCAGTACCTTTATCTCCATCTAAGATCATAAGATCTAAACCTATATCTAAATTATTAGTTATATTAAGTATTGGAGCATGAGATACACTCATAGAATCGTTTCCGGTAAATAAAATACCTTGATCTCTCTGTTGCTCTGGATTCTGCATATAAAGACGTAAGGTTACAGTATTGCCGGCACTTATAGAGGGTATTTGATACCACCAACCACTAGTTGAGCTTGTTATATCTTGAGCTAATATATTTATGGAATTAGATAATGAACCTTGTATACCTAATATCTCCCATACATTGGATCCAACATACCCATTATTTATTAAAGAATTAGAATCAGTAGGTATTCTAATAGCTTGATTAGTAATAGTACCGGATCCGGTATATCTGATAACAACGTCTCGTTGATAGCAATAATCAGTAGCATTACCCACACCCGCACATATTTTATCTCCCGGCATACTAAAGATCATAAAAGCTGACATAATAACCGCAAAAACCGGTAAATATTTTAAGACAGGATTTTCAAAATATTTTTTCTGTTTTTCTTTTACGTAAACAATCATTAAGGGAAAGCCCTCCCAAAAAGTCCACCTATAGCATTAACCAACATACCCGCAACAGATATAGTTATAAACATTAGGTAAGGAGCTGACATAGCCATTAAAAAATATCTTAAAGGCTGAGACCATGACTCCCAGATAGGAGAATCTAGCATAGCTGATTTAGCCATAAAGGTTAACCAACCTCCCGCCATTTTCCCGTAACTTACTACAGTCGAAATAGGATTAGTAGCTTGGTATCCTACATTAGGATCTGACATATTTATTTCTTCTGGATTAGCAGTTCTGTTTATATACTGTTCATAGTTATTACCATAAGTAGTATTAGCCGGGGAATCTTCTAATTCAATAACGGCAGTAACCATGGCTAACGTAGCCCAAATAAAAACAAATACTCCGGAAGTTTTGTAAGTAATACTCAAGACGCAAACTTCCTAAATATAAACATTGCTCCGAGTAAAGACAATATAACTATTAATACTCCTAATACTGAAATTGTAGGAGATCTTACAAATGATCCGGCTAGAAGTGTAACCATAAATCCGGCTATAGGGAGTACAGGTTCTCTCGTATAACCATATACTAGGATAAATACTCCTATACCAAAACCAACAAATATAATCGTACCTAATGCTCCCCCGGATATCCCAAAAAAATTAGATCCCAATGTATCCAATGCACCGGGAATAGAGGTTGTACTTGCTTCTATATCTAATTTATCCTGGAGAGCATTTCCGGTAGGTGTTGCATATGGAGATTCTATACTTAATCCCCCGGAAGCTTGAAAAAATGAGGGTATAATATCATCAGCAACACTAAAAGCCTCTAAAACAAATATCCTCCCGGCACTTCCGATTTTCTCTCCTATTACATAGGAATTATTAGAAACTGATCTAGCATTTTCTAATTCCAAAAGTAAATCTAAAATATCATTACCTAATTGCAATCTCTGGGATGTTTCATCAGAACTACTACTATTCCAGGTAACTCCCTTACAATCTCCTGTTTGTGTAGTAAAAATAGTTGGATCTGCTGAGGAAACTACACACATATATATATCACTAGCTCCCCAGGTCATAGAATGTCCAGATGTAGAATATAAGCCCGCGAGAGCATGATCTATTCTAAATACTCGAACCTCCTGTTCTAATATAGAAGTTGCCGAGGGTAGGGTACCGACTCCCGGGGAATAGTTTCTATAAATTTGTATAAAAGCATGATTAGGTAATAATGAAGTCGCCTCATATGGATCCACTCTAGCCCCGGCACTTAAACCCGTAGACGTGGATGTGTTTGTTTTATCTGCTAGGTATTCACTCCACGCCTCGGGATTAGTAGGAGGAGGTGAGGTAGTAGTAAAAGTAGGTAAATTATAACGAGCAATACAAAACATATCTCCGGTGTAAATAAGGTTTCTATAACAGGTCGGCTCTTGAATTGTTATAGATGGAGCCGTTACGGCAAAAGCTGATTTACTTGACATAAAGACAAGTATTAAAGCAATAAAGAGAGAAAAAATTAATCTTCTTTTTTCTCTCCAGAAAATGCTAATTGTACTGATTCTATTATTAACCATACAAAACAACTAAAAGCCATCCCAAATGTGGCTATAACTAGTAAACCCCCGTATTCGAGGGTAGGTAATCTGCTGACAATATCAGCAAATAACCAAAAAAGCATTAAATCAGCTATAACTAAAAATAACGGGAGTATCATCTTCTAAAAGTCGGTTTAGATCTATTCCCCGATTTAAAATTAGGACTATCTGGAACCGGATTTTTTTTCAATGTTTCGTGCATAAAGGAATATAAATTGTCTATTCCTCGAACCGATCCTTTATTTACTAATCCTCTACTACCAAAACCTGCTTGTTTATCTTGATCTTGCACGAGTTGATAACTTCTTTTTGATATTGGATCATACTTCCATTTATTCTCTGGATCTCCCACTAATTTATTCCACTTGGATCCGGACATCTCTACAACTTTCCCGGTTTCTGAATCTATCGTATTAACTTTAATATCCGATTTTAGTTGATTTTCGAATTTTTCTAACTTTATAACTCTCTTTGGATCATATTTAGTATAGGGTGAATCTCCTATTTTTTTATTTAAAAAATTAATCCTATTAGTTAGATCCCCAAGTTTATTATATTGTCTTACAAAACCACTAGTAAGTATGAATTTATTAACTGTAGATGGATTAGGATTTTTTTGGATCCCTCTCTGTATATCTAACATACTTTTTATAGTTTTAAGTCTGTCTTTTTTTAATATATCTCTTTTTGATATATATTTTTCTCTCGGCATAAAAGCCTCCTTTTTGTCATATCCCCGGTCGGATATGAAACGTACACAATAAACCTGGAGCCAACCGGGGATATGTGAAAATTCTTATCCCTTGAACTTCCTGTAAGCCAAGAAACCGAGTAATAGTCCAATTGGTGCAAAACCAAGAACTAATTGTGAAATTTCTCATTTTTATTTTCTATAATTTCTTATAGGATCGGATCATATCATCATCTCAATTATGAGAGGTGGTCGCTTTTTCATCTTAGCTTATCCGGTCTGGATATCTCGTCTGATCTCTGCACTTTCAAAAGGATTCCTCCTTATGCTTAGCTCAGAATTGCCTACGACTTTACGTTTAGGTTTCTCTGAATTCAACCACTTTTTAATAAGAGATCACTCTCTTATGCCTCAGAAATATTTTTTGATTTCGTGGATTATTCACTTTTAAGGCTGATGTGAAGTTAGTAGATACACCCGTTACCGCCGCCGCCGCCACTAGGGCAGTTACCAAAATCGGTAAACTGATAATAAGTACGGCAGTAGCTATAACGGCTGTTATAACTGTTTTAGCATCCATAAAATCATTTCCTTTATATATTTTAATCGTATAAAGAGCTAATCCATTTATTAGTTTTTTCTAGTTGATGTATAAACAAGGATCCCGGGAATAACAATTGTAGTTAATCCCATAATCCAAATTGATAAATCCATCAATTGTGCCATATAGCTTCCCACTCCTGGAGAGGTTTTCAATGCTATTTGCATACTAACTAACTCGGGTAATGCTATAAAAAAAATTAATAGCATTAATACAATAATAATTGATTTCATAACATGAATTATACACCATATATGGTGTTTGCCTGTTGCTGTTACAATATATGTAGTATGTATAATAAATAGTGTATACGCCACGCTTTTAGAGGTTTAATAATTAAATAAAGGAGACCTTTTATGGATCAGCAAGGAGTCGATAGACAATTTTTAGATGATGTATCTTTAGGATTTAAGATTAATGGAGGAGGCCAAAGAAATGAAATAGATTCTATTAACGAAACCTATAGACCTGTTAATAAATCTCCACAGGAATTTATAGCCGGATCTAATACCCCGGCTAGTATATCTAACCATATGTCAGTTTTAATGACTGAGGCTTTTTATAAAGGTGATATACCAACGGGATTTCAAAAAGATAAAAATTCATCTAATGTAAATATGTCTTATATGACATCTCTTATGATGGGTAAATTAATGGTCTCGTATTCTAAAGATGGAGCATCAGCAGATAATATAAAAGATACTCTTGGAGGATTTTTAGGAGGTGTAGGTAGAAGATTAAAAAGTTTCGGTAGAAATAATGATCCTAAACCATACGAATCTAACGGTTTCGAGTAATGTTACCAGAGATAGATGTATTGCAGATGTTAATCCTAGGATTACTTGGTCTAGGAATTTTTATAGTTTATAAATCATATACCGGGGGATCTGCAAAATCACCTAAAAAATTTACAACCCCGATATTTTTATTTACCAGGAGGAGAGAAGTATACGAGCTGATGGTCGAAAATAAAGGTAACATCATGTTACCGGAGAGAGGGTATGGTTATGTGGAAAGAGTTAAAGCAGTAATTATATATAGATATGGTAGGGTATGGAAACAATATTTTGATCCAAAAGTTACAGAGAATTCCCGGAAACGAAAACAAATATACGTAGTTAGAGAAAATGATCCGGCTCCTTTAGAAATAGATAATTTTAAAGGAGGTTATCGGGGTGAAACAGTTACAAAAGAGGAATTAGAAATACACCAAGACGCAAACACGAGAACGGCAACATTTGAGGGATTATTAGAGGGATCTCCAAGAGATGAAATAGCACGCAGAATGAGTGTTGCCGTAATAGTTTCAGTTTCTATAACTATGATCGTATGGTTATTAGTTGCATTAACTAAAGGAGATTTATTATGAATATGCCGGATATTTTAAAAGACAATAAAGGAAACCCTATCCCGGTACCATATGATACTAATATGTTACCACCTCTTGAATTTTTAATTGAGGGAACTAAAAAAGCTCTCCCATTCGCGGTGATTTTTTCTCTGGTTTTTTTAGTTTTTGGAATTATTGGATTTTTAATAATGCCATTAACACCAATTTATATAATTTTAGCCGGAATAGTAATTTATTATTTCCTCCTGGATAAACAGGTAACGAGGAGACAATTGGTTTTTAGAACCGGTGAACATGATGAAATATATTTAGATGAGCAGAAATGGTGGAAAGAAATCGCGGATAAATACCCGGATGGAGCTAAACATATACATAAAAACCAAAGAATAGGGATCTGGCATGTAGAAGATAATAAGATACGGGAATTTGACGTGTGGAAAGCTCCCCCGGATCCGGACTCAGTACCCGGTTCTGAAGTAGGAAACATTAACGCCTTAATGTATGGTGCCTCAGAAGTTATTAAAGAACGGGAGGAAACTTTTGGTGAAAAGTTACAGATGGGAATGTTTGTAATTTTAATTATTGGATGTTTACTTGGTGTCATTATGGCAGTAGGTCAATTAACAGATAACGAGAAAAAAGGATCATTAGATGATAATGGAGTTATTACAGAAGAATCCACCGGGGGAAATTCCTCCGGGATCAATTCCGATTTTACCGAACTCACAGGTAATGGGATTATTCGGTAGCAGAGGATCCGGTAAATCAGCCTTAATGGCTTATTTAGGATATCAAGCTATTAACCGGGATCGTAAAGTATTTTATTATCCGGAGGGATATAATTTTAGTTATTCAAAAGGAGATAATAAACCGGTTGCAATGTCTCCGGCTCAGCTGGTAAAAATTCCTAAAGAATTAGATAATTCTACTGTTTTAATTGATGAAATCCAGGAGTTACTTAGTAAATACAGAACTAATACAACCGCATCAATGATGTTAATGGCATTTTTTAGACAAGTACGAAAACGTGGATGTAATGTATTTTTCACTTCAAATGATCCTAATAATATAAATTCAGCAGTTGCCGGACAAACTGATTTCCATGTTTATCTAAATATGATCTCTGATCAAAGATGTTTTAATGCCGGGTATCATCTACAGGGAGATATAAGTAATGAATGTCGAGATTATTTAACCGCGACTTTTTATGATACTCAGAACACATGGAGTAAAGGTAAGAGAAACAGTTTATTTTCTTATATAACCCATATCTCCAGAATGTATAAATATTATGATACTTCCGCAGTAGCTGATGTAACAGAAGTTTTAGGATTAACTAAATCTAGTGTTTTAGATGAAAAAAAACAGGAATCAATTGGTATGTCCTGGAATCAATTAGATGATGAAATCGAGGAAGTAATAGGTAGTTTAGTATCTCAAGGATATAAACAAATAGTACCTCGCCAATTTGTAAAAGTTTTAGCCCAACAAAAAAATATTCCGATAGATGCAACTACTTTAGGAAGAAGATTAACCGGTATGGGATTATCAAAAGATAGAAAAGCATCCGGGTATGTTTATTACTTACCCCCGGATATGGAAACCTATGAAAAATGGATTAATGGTGTATGGGCTTTTGAGGATTAATTATGCTCTGGAATTTCATTGTGTTTTTATATAAAAGATATAAAAAAATTAAATACTTTTTTATTAATTTCCCATTTTAGAAAAAAGGATCCCTTTTTTACTAACATTAAAATCGCCTTAAATTGAGATCAAAAAAATCTTGATTTAGAGGTAACCCTTTTTTATCTAATTTATGTAACTCGATATAATTTTTTAGTAGCTCTAAATGTGAATCATATAATTTATATTGTTTTGTTTGTAAAAGTACATCTAACTCTATAAGCCAATTAGATATATCCTCCTGGAAAATATCAAAACTTCTAACTCTTTTTTTATGGATCCCAAATTTATCTATCATATTTAATTATCCTTTTATATAAAACCACATTAAATCCCTATTTCTCGTCTCATAAAATAACCTCTTAAATTTCTTGGTCTTTTATCTTTAGAACCTTTTGGTCTCCCAATATGCTTTCCCTCTTTTTTTGCTCTTAACATCCCGGCTCTAGTCCTCCTGGATCTGTCTAAACTATCTTCATTATCCTTGAAAGAGTAAAGAGCTATCATTAATTGATCAAAATTCATGTCCGGATCCAAAAAAGATTCAGCCGGATTACATGAATAAACTTTAATCCCGTTTCTTTTTAATCTGAGTAATATATTTATAGTTTGATTAATTCCTAATCGTGATATCCGGGATAAATCAAAAACTATTAAGTTATTAAATTTAATCCATTTAGAATCATTAATAACTTGTCTAATTGCCGGCTCGTGAGCGTTCTTATAAGCAGATCCGGTTACATCATAGGTCTTGACTACTTCTAATCCTAATTCGTATGCTTTACGGTGTAATTGCTCTAATTGATTTTCGGATGTTTGTTCTTTAGTTGATACTCGCATCCATATTGCAGTTTTATTATTTGTTTTATTCTGAATTTCAAAAGTTTTTGGAATAATCATTTTATATTCTTGGACTGTTTTAAAATGTAATTAAATTTTTGGAATTTTTTTGGATCTGAATTATTTAAACGAAATGAGCAGTTTTTACAGTTTAACTCCATCCAGGATCCCTCTCTTTCAAAAACTAATAATCCGCTGCAATTAATACATGATTTAAATAAAAATTTTGTTTGTTTCTCATGCCATCTAAACTTAGGTTTTTGATTTTTCTTTTTTATGGTTTTTGTAATAGATACTATATTAGGAGGTTGATATTCTTTATTAATATTTATCATTTCGATTAATCCTCCTTATGTCTTGACCATAAGAAATAATCTTAACAATGGCATAATTTCTATCCCGGATCCGGGAGTTAATTCTTTCACCTAATTCGAGGTCTAAAGTTTTTTCATCTAAATTAGTAGCTATAGCCGTAGGGAGCTGATTTCTATATCTTAGATCAATTAATCTCTCGAACCTTGAAAGAGTCCATCCTCTCTGTATATATCCAGCTCCTATATCATCAATAACGAGATGCCGTTTCATATTTGCTATTCTGGAGAGCCATTCATCCGGATCTGTAAATATTAAAGTATTCTTATCTTCCATGCCAGATCTAAAATCTTTTATTCTCTGGTCAAATTCATACGCCGTTAAATAATAACCATTAGCTCGAAAAATAGCCGATTTTAATAAATGAGTCTTACCTACACCTACACCACCTATGAGAGTTAACCATCCTTTATCACTTTCACTCCATCTCTTTACAGTTTCCAGGAGATCTAAAATTTCTTTATAAGAATTTGAATTTTTATTTTGTAATTTAGGATTAAATTCTTTAAAAGACGGGATCTTCTCATTTTTTAAAAAACCCATAGACATCTTATAATCTAATTTTCTTAATTCGATTTCTTTTATTTTTAACATTTTTTGATCCTCCTCCCATTTTTTTTCATCCTCCGGGGTAAATGTTTTTATAGATATATTTTTAAGATTTAATCTTTCCATTTTTATATTTTTTTTAAATTCCCCCTATTAACTCTTAAGTACTTAACATTAAGTTTTAAGTTTTAAGTTTTAAGTTTTAAGTTTTAAGTTTTAAGTTTTAAGAAAAACTTGTAAAAACTTGTTTTAACTTGTAAAAACTTGTAAAAACTTGTTAGAGCTGTATTTAAAAACCTCCTCTTTTGTAACTTTTTGGTTTAAGTCGTAAAACTTCCCCGGTCTCTGCTTGTATGGATTAGTATTTTTATGATTTATTATTTCAAGGTATGTTTTATGATTTTTAATTAGATTATTTTTCTCTAATTCTTTAAGTTTTTCATGGGTAAAAGCTAGATCCCATTTTCTACCAACTACTAAATATTGTGCTTTTATTTCATCCCAGGGAAATAATCCTCTATCGTCTTGATGAAGTATTATCGCTATATATAAATAAAAAGCATCAGAGGAGATATTGGCAATTTTTTTAGATGTGAGGATGTTTTTATGTAGTTTTCGCCAATCTCTCATTTTTTAGGAATAATAGTTTCTAGTGTTTTACTCTCTATATATTCGTGCAGATCCCGGACTGTAACTTTCCATCTACTACCTACTAAAAATCCTTTTATCTCACCTTTTTTAATTAACCTTTTTAAATTTTGCGGATGGATCCCTAAATAATTTGCTCCATCTCGAACACTTAAAATTTTTGGCATATAAATATTCTTTATATCTGTTTTAGACCTTTCTTCAGAAGTTGCTATTCTTTTAAAATTTTCTTCTAAATGATCTATTAATTTAAATTTAGACATTTCTCTCCTCTAATTTTTTTATATATTCCCGGATATGTTTCTGGGATATAACGTACTGACGACCAATTCTTATATGAGGGAGATCTCCATTTTTAATTTGTCTCCAGATGACCGAATAACCCAAGCCAAAGAGCTGAGCCGTTTCCTCTATTGATAAAAAATCTTTTTTAAAATTAATATCTATAACCAATTAGAACCCCCGTTAATGATTAGTAATGTTTATTTTGTTTCGATAAAAAGCAATAAGCAACAAAAAATTACAGAAAATTACAATCGGTTTTTATTTATTTATGTATATATTAAGTTAAAAAATATACACCTATAATCATAATTTGATTATAGGTGTATAGGGAATAGATCTAAAAAGGTTATAAAACGTAACCAAACGTATCTAATCGTTAGGTTTTAGAGCTGATGATATATCTTTTAAGTATTTTTTAGTGTCTATTCTTTTATCTTCATCTAGCATGCTTGCCGGCATCCATTGTTTATATCCTGTAGTACCTTTTTTAGTATTAGGAGTTTTAACTATTCCGGATTGAGCTAGTAAAGTTTCGACTTTAGAATCTTTAAAATAGATCCTCCTGGATGATATAGTCGCTATAAATTCATATTCACCGAAACTAAATACTCTCCCTTTATCATCTGATGGTTTGAGAAATACCTTACCATGACCTATCCATAAAGCCGGATTTATGGTCATACCGTTAACTTCTGGAGTCCTAACTAATACTCTATAATAATTAGACCAAATATTAGGATTAAAATATCCGGGATCCTGTACAGGTTCTCTCGGTGTTCTCGATTTATCAAGTATTAATATATCTGTTAAATCAATAGCCGGGAGATCATAATATCTCTCAGAAACGATCCCAAACATATTTCCATTCTTATCCGTATCTCCATCTCCTATTCCTTTAGCCGTTGCATATTCCATGATCCAAAAATTAGGCTCATTAAAATTTATAAATTGGCTTTGTAGATATATAGGGATTTCAACCGGTAAGGATTCATACATAATTTTAATCGCCTCCCGGGGAGTTATTGGAATATTTGATTTTTTAATAGCAAATTCTGGAGATATAAATTCTAAAGGTTGTCCTAAAGCACTTGATAAACTTTGAGCAGTCTTTATATCTATAGATTTTCTATTACCATTCTCTAACCTGGAAACTCTGTTTTGATCCCATCCTAGCTTTAATGCGAGGTCTTTTTGTGTCATCCCGGATCTTCGCCTATAATCTCGTATTTTTTCTCCAAATTCCATAATTTATCTCCTTTTTTGTTACTTAGCATATATATCATATATATATAAAACGTAACAAACTATCATAAAATATACATTTTTATGTACTTTTTATTTATTTATGGATGTATAATCCATTTATAAATAGTTACTAACAGGAGGTAACAGAAAATGAATAATGACGAAATAAGGTGGAAAAGAAGAAGTACCATCAATAACAATCTTGATTGGTCAGATTCAAAATTCACACACGAAGTGTGGTGTTGGGATAATACCAAAAGAGATACACATATAAAACTTCACATGTATGGTAGGGATTTTTGGTGGTGTCCAGAATTTTGTCCAAAAGAAAAAGCTTTTTATGCAGGTGATAATAAACCTTTACAATATTTCGATGAAATAAATCGAGTATATAAAGAACCGAAACTTGGAGTACATTACACAGAAGATGGTCGTGCAATGGTTGAATATCTAGGTACAGGTATTACCTCTAGATTTATCGATTTAGAGAATACGGCTATCTTTATGTATGAGAATATCATTAAGCATTGCGACCATAATGACCATGTGGGTAGAGAAGAAAGCTTAAAAGAATTAAACAAGGATAAAGAGAAGGTTATAAATGACAGAAATAAATGATGACGCATATTTAAAAGCATATGCAAAGACGTTAGACATAATATTTGAAAAGATATTATTACCTAATAACAAAAACGTAACAACTAACATCGCAAGGAAGGAAAATAAAGATGAAAGTTTTAAAGATGATGAAGATAAAATGTCAGACGTGTAGTGAGTTTGTCCATAAGGCAAACCTAGCTACTGATGACAGATTTGTAGGTGGTGTTTCATTACCACCAAATGTAGAATCTATGTGTATTGAATGTTACATAGAATATCGAGATGAAATGGAATACAAACATAGGGAGAATAACTGATGCCAAAGAAGAATATATGGAATTACATAACAGAAAAAGAAATGTTAAATGACTATGAATACTTTATCGGTTTGTTGAAAGAAGAAATCGAACAACTTAAGGAAGAAAACAAACGTCTAAAAGAAAGGAGTAACTGATGGGTATATACGATAGATTATCACTTGTGAACAAGATATTTGACGACACAAATCTTAGTGTAGAGCGTGGAAAGATATCTACTCAAACAGTAGTTCTAATTCAAATAGCAGTACAGGAATACTTGGAAAGTCTTACTGAAGAAATGCTAGTAAGTGAAGCTAAAGATATTGGAATAGATATTTCAGATTGTATAAAGGAAGAATAATGACAACAGAAGTTTATATAAAGATGAAAGACAACAAAATTACCAATGTTGAAGTGTCAACAGTGATAAGGGAA
>VTLG01004608.1_pt1 | contig 17228 bp, 29 predicted proteins | sample 4694571 | NCBI WGS metagenome assembly VTLG01 (sample SAMN12604809, study PRJNA352737) | marine metagenome | biome: ENVO:00000447; feature: ENVO:00000209|ENVO:00000569|ENVO:01000036; material: ENVO:00002151; isolation source: viral sequences binned using virsorter ...
CCAAAGGACCCAAATTAAGATAGATGGAATCAGTATCTGAAGCAATAACATAATCAACCTCCTCAGTTTTCAAAATCTTATTCATCTTGGCATTCATCTTGTTCTCTATCCAACGTATGGATACTTGACCACTTAAGGTAATGGCTTCAGCGTTAGCCAATTTGTAATATCGAAAATACTGATTGCCAATAGCACCATAAGCACTGTTAAGCGATATCTTCTTCGCCATCTGGATATTATTACATCTTGCGATTTCTTTTTCAAGTGCCTCTGTGGGTGTCTTCTCATACTGTTGCTTTGCCTCCAACATCTTCTTCTTAAAGACAACACGATCTCCATACATCTTGTCCATAAGTTCTGGTAGAAATCCACGCACATCCTTCCGATATTGTGCTCCATTGGCACAAACTGCGTAATCTCCATCAAAATCACACTCCTTGTTTAAGATCCTTTCAACGCTCGCACTGGGATGTCGAGTTTCCCTGATGGTCTCTGGGGAAATGTTATATTGCATAATAAGGTGAGGATACAGACTATTGAGATCAAAACTGACCACCCAATCATACTTTCCTGGTTTCGGTTCCTTGACATAAGCACCTGCGTATTTGTCGTTTTTATCAGATCTATTCTTAGGAGGAATAACAATATTCCTTCTCTTCAAATAGTTATAGATTATCGTATCCCACATACGAACTTGATAGAATACATCCTCATAATTCACCTTGGCTTCGTATGCCATAGTGAGAGCGAGTTCAATCAACTTCATCTTGCTCTCCAAACGGTCAACAAGTTCCACGTCAATTATATTGTATTCTACAAACTTTTGCCAACCATTAGTATAGAAATCCTTAAATGTATCAAACTCAGAGTGATCGAGTTTCTTTTGCCCTAGTTCTACACTAGCAATATAATCCAAACGATAAGATTCCTGTGCCTTGTAAGTAAACTTCTTATATAAGTCTAAGTAGTCTAACTGCGATACACCACCAATATCATATGAAATATGTTCCCTTCCCATAATCACAGTCGTATCTTCAGTCACAAGACCCCAAGGGGACATACGCTTCTTTAACTTCTCACCAAGAATACGATCTATCCTACGACAAAGATATGGAATATCGTATAGCTTAGTATTCCATCCAGTAATAACTTCTGGTGTATTAGACTCAATCATCCACCAGTTAATAAAATCATTTAAAAGTTCATACTCAGTTCTAAATGATTTGTATAAAACATTCTCTTGTTTATTCTTAAAAGGTCCTAAACCCCAAGTTATAATCTGCTTTGTATTGTAATCCTGTATTGATATAAGAAGTATTTCTTCTGCAGCAGATTCTACATCAGGGAATCCTTGTTCAGACTTAACCTCAATATCAAGTGTAACTAATTTAATCTTTTGAATATCAAACTTTAATTCATCTTCAGGATACTTCTCAGAAATATATTGATAAATGAATCTTTCATTACCGTAAATATTAAAATTCTCTACATCATTATATCTCTTTATAAAGTCCCTACTCTCACGAACAGTGCCTGGTTCAATTGCTTCTACATATTCACCCTCCAATGTTTTATATTTCGTCTTCTTTTTTGAATCGACAAAAAGGGTTGGATAAAACTTCTCACGGGTTGCAAAGTGTTTTCCATCTTCATAACCACGAACCAAGAAGTTGTCTCCAACCATTTGAACGTTTGTATAAAATCGCATTATGTAGTGAGTTCAGTATACCTATCAATTACCTCTTGAGTGGGTTCGGCAATAGTAAGAATGTCCTCTGATCTTAGCATGAATTCTGTTTGATTGGAAGCTGTTAACCAAGGTGTCATATTATCTAAAGAATTGAATAGATATGGGTTTATGAACTTACAATCTGGTTCACCAGGTTCTGCCATTACCTCTACAACTTCAGTAATAAGAGTATTGTTCGCATCAAGTAATACACATTTAATCGCCATTTTTCTTTGCCTCAAATTTTGCTTCTTTGAATGTTTTGCTTTTTTCCAAATACATTTCCCGAATACTATCTATGGGATCAACTATTGTTACAACCCAATCTGTAGGAATAACAACCTGAGTATCTTTAGAAATAATTATCCAAGGTCTAAACATAACATCTATTTGCCCATCCTCTTTCTCTTTAGGGCTGGTTAATACTGCGTGTGGATGATCTAAAAGATATGCATATGGTTCTACAGTATTTTCATTAGCTGCTAATTCCTTTGCATCTGAGATCAGAAGTTCTCCTGATTTTAAAAGAGTTAATTTTATTGCCATAGAATTTTTCTTTTATTATAACACATTTTTACTACTAATCAATGTTTCTTTTTCTGGAAGATACATATACCTTATTTCACTATTTCTTAAAGTGTAAAGACCATCTTCAATAGTATCTACCATAGTATCACCAGCAAGATTAAATGAAGTATTGAAAAGAATAGGGACTCCAGTTAATTTATAAAACTCAGAAATTAAATCATAATAATGTTTATTCTGCTCTCTAGTAACCGTTTGTATTCTACAGGTTCCATCTACATGAACTATTGATGGTATTAGATCTCTTTTCTCAGGTAATACATCAACAGCATACATCATAAAAGGACTCTCTTCCAACCTATCCATATCAAACCAATCCCTAGCGTGTTCCAAAAGAACAGTTCCAGCAAAAGGTCTGAAGTATTCTCTCTTCTTTACCCTATTCACTATATCCTTACCATCCTTCACTCTAGGATCAAATAACATAGATCTATTTCCAAGTGCTCTTGGACCTATTTCACTTCTACCTTGAACAATAGCAACTATATTTTGATTAGATATTAGTTTAGCAATATCCTTTGGAGCTGCTTCGTACTCATCCTCATAATCTTTCAATTCATAATGATACTGTAGTGGTCTTCCGAGATATAAAGTTTTTAATTTAAAATCAACCTTAGTATGTGGATCATAAGCATTATAAGCACCACCTAAAGTAACACCAGAATCATCACAAACAGGTTCAACATAAAGATTTACATCTTTAGGTAAAGATTTCAATAACTTATAATTAGCAACACAATTTAAAGCACATCCACCAGTTAATATTAAATTTTTACTCTTACCCATAGACAATGCTCTTTTACAAGCAGAAATTAAATATTTTTCATAATCATCTTGAATTCTCCAAGCAACATTGTGTCTATTTTCTGTTGTTTTAGGTATTGATTTTAAATTTATAACTCTTGCACTACAAGAACCAAAAAGATATGTAAAAGATTTATCGGCAAAAAAGTTTTCAGGAGTCATTGCTTGAATCCTTATATCACCATACTTAGCAGTTTTTTTCTCATCTTCTTTTGCACTATAACCCAAATCATTCAAAGTACAGCTTTTATTACCAAAATGTTCAGTAGAAATAAATTCTGGTATATTTTCACTAGATTTCCCATATGCAGAAAGACCTAATGTTTTCCCACATTCTAATCCATCAAAACCCAACCATTCTGTAACAGCAGTATAAACAAATCCTGCTCCAATATTACTTTTCAAATTAACCCAAGATGGTATATCATTATCTCTAATATCAACAACAGTAGACCCAAGTCCCACAATATTTTTTTCTAAAGTTATACAAACAGGTGATTGCTTCTTATCAATATCATAGATTGTTTGATTCTCTTTTCCGTAAGTATATAAATTACCTGCACCATCAATCACTATAACTGTAGCATCATCAAATCCAGAATGTGAAAATGCACCTCTTGCGTGTAATAAATGATGATCTGCATGAATACTTACTTCTTGACTAGATGTTCGTATACCTGATATTTCATCAAGATATGATTTGATAAATCCAAAATCAGTAAATTGATAACATAAATTTGAAAAGGAAACATCCTCTATAGTTTTACACCATTTACGAATATCAAATACAGCTTGTACAGGTGGACAAGCATGCTTTCTATGACCAAGTCTCTCCTCAATGATAAGCATAACTTTATCATTTTGTACTAATGCCACAGCAGAATCATGTGGTCCAGTATGAATACAAACGTGTGCCATTAACAAGTTGCCTCATATACTTCCCCTATCTCCCAACACTCTATACCTTCATCCCTAATAATATCCATAGTAAATTCTACACGATTAGCAGGAACCACTACACAATATCCAATACCAAGATTAAATACCTTTCTCATCTCCAACTCATCCATATTACCCTGTTTTTGGATCTCTAAGAAGATGTCTGGGACACTCCAAGCATTCCAATCAACGTGTGCTTTAAGTCCCTTTGGAAGGCATCTAGGAAGGTTCTCAGGGATTCCTCCTCCAGTAATATGTGCCATACCATAAACCTCTTCAACCTCCTTTAAAAGGCGTTCTACAACAGGAGCATAGATGGTTGTTGGTGTAAGTAACTCAGGGTGACTATAATATCCTAACTTAAGTCTACGTGCCAAATAATTAATAATACTGTATCCATTACTATGAACACCACTACTTGCTAATCCAATAATTCTATCACTTGGTTTAATAGCAGATCCATCAATAATATTTTTCTTCTCTACTATACCAGTACAAAATCCAGCAAGGTCAATCTTCATCTGATACTGAGGATGTTCAGCAGTTTCTCCACCTAAGAGATCCATACCTGATATCTCACATCCCTTAATAATACCTGTCATAATATCAGGTATCTTATCATCCAACTTCTGAGTAGAAATATAATCTAAAAAGTATAATGGTTTCGCACCGCAAGTGATTATATCATTAACACACATAGCAACAAGATCTATACCAATAGTTGTATAGTCATTAGCAGCTTGTGCAATATCAATCTTAGTTCCTACACCATCAGTTCCAGACACCAAAATAGGTTCCTCATATCCTGAAGGAACCTTTATCATTCCACCAAATCCACCAAGATTAGGAACTTTAGTTTTAAGATCTTCTACAAACTTATTACCAGCATCTATATCAACACCAGCAGTTTTATAATCTAATACAATACCCTCTTCTTTAAAATCAAGAGGATCGTCCCAATTTCTAGTCATAATCAAATAAAATATTGTGGTAGATTCCTATAGCCGCTTATCCTGAACCTACCAAAGGGGATAACCGCAGCCAGTATTTCTCTGACTGTTATATTATACCACAGATTTTTCTTTTTGCTTCTTCTCTTTAGGAACTCGTTTGAGATCACTAATAGCATTTCTTATAATGCTGAAAGGACTAGTTAGTTTCATTATCGTTACCTCCCAAGTAAGATTTACGAGCATGATGTTCTGGCACAATTTTATTTAATTGTATGGTGAGGAGTCCATCTGTAAACTTGACGGATCCAACCTTCGTATCGTCTGAGACCGTCCAAACTCGTTTGAAACTACGTTGGGCCAATCCTTTGTGGATAAACGTTCCATCAACTTCCGATTCTTCTTTTCTGCCTTCAACAAATAGTTTTCCAAACTCCGTGAAGACTTGTAACTGATCTTCCTTAAACCCTGCAAGTGCGATCTCCAGTGTTGACTCATGATTATTCAATTGAATTAAATTATATGGTGGATAATTTGTTTGTGGGAAATCTGAATTAAAAAAACGATCCAGATAGTCATCCATCCCAATTCCATGCTTTGAAATCTTATCCATTAGTTCTGGAAGATTTGCAGAATGGTAGCGTTGTAATGCGTTCATGGTTCTCCTTATTAAGCGAGTGTGTAATTTGTACCCCGAAGGCGTACACTACTATTTAACCATAAAGCATTAAAAAAGGGGATGTTGTATCCCCTACCTATTTATTCGGTTATTCTCCAAATAGATGATGCTTTGATGTACCAGCATTATCATTTGATATATTTCCTATACCAGTTTCTTCGGTTTCCTCTAATTCATATTCCCAATCTTCTATCACAGTATTGGAAAGCATTCTATCAGAAAGAAGATCCATTTGTTCTCTTGCTATCTCTTCAGTCTCTGCATCAAACCAAAAATCAATTGCCTTACCAATCCTCAATAAATGTGGTTTAAGTTTAGGGGCAACCATTTTAACATTATTCATTACTGCATTACCAGCAGCATCAGATACAGATCCTCTCAATCTAACGAAAACTAATGCTTTAAATCTCATCTACCTAAAAAATATTGGGGTGGGAGGTTGGGTTTCTGTATTACCAACAAAGAACGGGCATTACTACAGTAGTAAATTTTACGTCCTTGCCTGAGACCCGACTGGTAAGTCGATTCTACTCTTGCGAGTAGCAGCACCACCTGTGTCTCGTCACCTTAACCAGCTATATGCCAGAAAGTTTATTCAGTCACTCCCCGTTGAACCCGTCGATTCAACAAAAGTATTATAGCATAAAAAAAGAGGGTGTCAACCCCCTTTATTCTCCTGAGTAATTACTCTCTGCTAATTCAAGATCAACCAAGAAAGGTTCTGTTTCACCTTCAATTTGATCTTTAATCCAAATTTCTACATTTAATTCATGTAGATTTTTTCTAAACTCAGACTTTAGATTTAATAGATCTTCTGGAATAGGATCAAGAATATTTTCTCTACGAAGATTCCAAGAGTAAATCATATTTGTAATGAATCTCTCTCTTGCACCTTTAATTTTCTTTGCTTGCTTGTTTGCTGTATTAACAATCAAAAACTTAGCTAGTTTACCTTCATTGTTAATTTCTAAAGTTTTTCTAATGACATCATCAGCATATCTTTTAAGAAAACTATTATTGTCTTCAATAGTTTTTATTATATGATGGGTAAACTCATCTTCAGTATCGTGTGCTTTGAAATCATTATCCTTACGTGCAATAAAGGTATCAATCTCATCCTGATCAGTATGATGACTTACTTTACCAGCCACACTATTAGAATCATTTAATGAATTAAAAATTTCATTAACTATTTGAGTGATAGTTCCAGCATGTTCATATCTGGATTGTATACCCATCAAATTAAGCAACTCTTTAATCTCTTTTCTACTTGCATCCTTTTTCGATTCTAACTCTAAAACAACTAAAGCTGCTGTAACAAAGTGGTGATTTTTTGTATCTGCTGGAACAGGACTGAATATATTTCCATATATTGCTGCACATTCCATTATAGATCTATTACGTAGATTATTTAACCATCCTAACTCAGGAGCATCCTTTCTAATATAACGAGCAGCAGGACATACTTTAATATGCTTATGTCCATCAATTGATTTTTTAGTGTGCCTTCTATCAAATATTTCCTTACAAGAATCTATAAACAAATAAGGAATAGGCCACGATGACCTATCCCAACCTCCTTCTAGCGAACAATTAAGAGCACCTCTCTTTTCTTCACCAGTATCTTTAATTCCCCTAACAGAATTTGTGGTTATGAGGAGATCTACTTTATTAGCAATCTCAATAGTTTCTAGTTGTAGTAGAGGAAAATCTATATAAGGATCATCTTCATGTTTCATGATTAAATCATTTACATTAAGAGTATCCCAGCTTAACTTTTTAGCCATTTGTAATCTCCAAATAAGACAATCACTACGGATCATCGTGGTTATAGTTATATTGTAGCATAAAAAAAGAGGGTGTCAACCCCCTTCTTCCACTTTCTTTTTCTTTGCCCCAATATTGTATTTCGTTTCCAATATCCAATCACCTTTATCCTTATAAGATAAAACCTTGATCTGATTAAGTGGAGCAATGTCCTGTATCCTATCAGTATTTACAATATCAACCAATCCCCAATCAGCAAGGAGCTGAGCAATACGGTTGCGACGCTGAACGTCGTTAGAAGTAAGGTTAGCGTGTTTCCCATCTAAGGCAAATAATTCTTTAAAGTGAACAAGAAAATACCTTCCTTGCTTATGCAAGATATGACATGATTGATATATCTTCTTCTCTTTTCTTGATGCTACACCAATTCTTGTAAGGGTTTCTCTTACCTTTAAAAAGTCATCTGGCTCATTCAGAGTCACTTCTACCATCTGATCAGGCGACCACTTCACTTCAGGTTCTTTAACCACACTCATTGCTTTCCTCCAGTTTCAAATTTCGATCTTATAAAATTAAGTTGTTCTTTAGTTAGGATTTTCAATGCTTGTTGTGCTTTTTCATTACTATAACCATAGTAACGTTTTACATAATCAAGATCTTTAATCTTATCTTTTCTGAGCCAAGGAGAGAATCTCTTCTTAGATCGTAAACTATTTAGATAAAAATCATATTGAATCTTCTTAGATAAGAATGAATACTTATTCATTTCATTTGCAAACATCACGGAATCAAGATGTGCTGAATAAATGCGGTTAATTATATAAGGATTATACTCCTTTTCAAGTGAAGGATCTTCATCAATCAAATTCTTTTTTGTTTGGTTAATTGAGTTTAACCAATCTTTCAATTCAGTCATTTAGGTAATTTGCGATTGAAATTCCAGTAATCAAACTTCTGCCACATATAGTATACACCAATTAAAGTTCTTTTGACAAACTCTTCAAGGAATATTATAGAAAGAAAAATTATCTGTTCCATAATTTATATGCTAATGAAATTCTTAATCCATTAAAAAATCTAGATGGAGCATCTGCATAATGTGGAGTTTTACCATCAAAAAGTACAGCTCTGTTAGGTTTATATTCTATCACTCTATCTGCCTCACCACCGTTCTCGATGCTTTTATTTAAAAATATCAAATGTCCTTGCCAATTAATATCCCAATATGGATTTGGATAATATAAAAATGTTAAATCACCATCATCTTGATGTGGAGTTCCGCATTGACCAGAAGTTTGACCATTTGCATATATCCTCTGAAAACCTTTAAATTCCCTATTCAACTTTTTGCATATTTTTTCATAAAGAAACTTCGTGAAATATCCATTATGAAGGTCACCTTCTAAACCATCATAGTGCCAAAATATTTCAGGTTTATTATTATTACCACCACTAAGACCCCAATGAGGTTTCATTAATAAATCAAAAATTTCTTTACGAGTATCATCGTCAAAGAAATGATCATATACTTCAATCATTTTGTAAGTTCTTTAATTTTATCTCTCCAATATTCTCTATCATCTTCAGTGATCCAAGGAGAATGAACCATTACATGAGCGTGTTGTAACCAATGCTCATCTGTCCAATTTTTCTTTGGAGTTTTAGGTCCAACATAATCATTCAGACTCATTGTGCTTATGGTCTAACTTTCCAGACATCTCATATGCACCTTTATTTCCACCATGTCCGTGTGCAATGCCTAATTCGTGCATCTTGGCGTGTTCGTCAATAGGATCTCGTAAATCTACCTTACCTGGTCCTATTGTGAGATACAATCCATATCCCATAATAAAAAATAATAATCCAACAATAATGAATACTAAAATCATGTCTATAAAGCAGGTCGTTTTTGTTTTTCGTCTTTCATCGAAATGACGATTCGATTATTTTCATAATCAGCAGAGAACTCAAGTGCTACATCGTGAGGCCACATTAGTTCTTCATATAAAGCATTAAGTCTCTCCATATCTTCATATAGATCATTAACATACGGTTCCTCATTCATTAGTAAATACCTCTGGTAATTCGTAATTGAAGAGCAATAACTCTTTTCTTTCTTGCTGATCTCTCATATATTCTCCAACTGAACGCATTGTATAAGTTAATTTAAACTCACTTGCCTTCCAGTTTTTAAATCTATCTTTAACCAACTGATCAGAATTATAACTAATTAGCATTTTTGTATCGTTATGAACATCGCAATCAGCAGCAAATTTGTCGTGATCAAAACTTTTGTGCATCGCTCCACTCTTCCCATAAAGATTATCCTTTATATCATATGGAGGATCTAAGTACATAAACAATCCATCGTGAATATCTGTTCGGAAACAATATTCATATGAATATGAATTGATATGCCAGTGTGAGATGATCTCAGAGTACTCAGGCAGTTTTTCAATACCTCTTAAAGAAAAATTAGAATCACTTGCTTGTGCTGAGAAGGAAGATGATTCAGTAAGACCTGAAAAACTACACTTATTAACAATATAAAAAGCAACAGCTCTATCAAGATTAGTCTGTGTACTATCATTAATAACATCTTTCATCTCTGCAAATAAACATCTTGCAGAATCTTGATTAGGATGAGCAATTTTAAGGTTCTTTAGATTAGTAGATAATTCATCACCAAACATCTGGAGATTCATCCAGAAATTAATTAAAGGTTCATAAAGATCATTAACAGTAATCTTTAGATGTGGATATAACTTACTAACGTGTATCGCAACACTTCCACCACCCAAGAATGGTTCACGAAATTCTACATACTCCCTAAGATCTGGAAAGTATTGCCCCATCTTAGTACAGGCACGAGATTTGCCACCAGGATATCTAAGTGGGGTTTTAAGTCCCTTCTTGCTCATAATTTAAGTTCTAACTGAATAGCAGTTTCAAATTTATTATAGGTAGGTGGATGAAAATTACAATACTCATTAAAAGTAATCTTCATTTCCTTTTGTGTTAGTCTACAATGTTTTGCTGCTGTTGGCAAGTTCCATTTAGCAGAAAATAACATTTCCATCGATTCTCTAGTTTCTGGTCTCATGAATAAGTAATAACCATAGTAACCCTTCTTTCTTGTGGTGCAGGTTGATGCACAGAATGATATAAACCATCAAAAATGATGATATCATCCTCTAAAGGTTTATACCTGTGTAGAGAATCATCTTCATCATAAACATCAATTTCACCATCATTAAAGGAATTTAAATAAATTAAACAATTCTTATGATCCCAATTGTAATGATCTACATGTGGAGGACTTGGTCTACCATCATAATAATGAATTTGATTAACTACACACCTATAAATTTGATTGTAGTCTATTTCATTATATGAAAATATCTGTCGTATAACTTGGAATGCAATATCCACATACTTAGATTCTACAACTGGAATTAGAAATTCTTCTTTAGCATCTGGAGATGCAACAATAGGATGTTGATACATCGGAATGTTAGAAAAACCTTCCTGATCAGCATCTGGATTAGTAGAATGTTCCAAATACTTCCACATAAAATTCATGGAAAGTATTTCTTTTTTTAAAATATTATATTCTTTTGTTTTTGGATTTTTTAATTGTTTAATAAAATCTTTCATTATTATAATCTCTACCAACCTCTACTTCAACAGCATCAAATATTCTTAACAAAGATTGTGCAAAAATTCTATATCCAGAACCAACATATAGTTGACCCAATACTACAGATACTGTTGCTACACCCCAAAAGATGTAATAAAATCTACTCTTAACTTGATTCCGTACTTTTTCTTTGTTCATCATTTTGTTTTCTCCATTCTGTAATTAAGATGTTCAATTCATTAATTCGCTCTTCTGCGATTTTAATTTTTTCTTCAAGATTGGTTTGTTTCATATACCCATCTTTATCCTCATAGGGTTTACAACTTCAACTTGAATAGGTTTACTAAGAATATCACCAAGTCTTTGATATGCTATAGCAGTCATTACTTGAGGTGCTATGAAAGCAACCATAGCAATAACCCAAAAGACATAGTAGTAATTTTCCTTGTTCTGAGTTCTCATTTGAATTCACACTCCACCATGATTTCTGTAAGACATGCTAACATATTTATTTCCTGATCTGCGACAAACGCTATTTGATATTGGTATTTCGCAATAACAAGAACGGCAGCAGGAATAGTGGAAGGCACAAGGGATTCGTATAAACTATCGTAAAGGCGACGCAATAAAACACTAGGATCATTGTCCAAGTTATTGACACACCATTTACGTACTTCCGAAAAGTTCTTCGCTTTGAGGTTTTTCGTAAGCTCATCTACTTTAACGTCACTAAAATGTGCAAGTATTCCACTATCTATCTTACCTCCCACCGAGTATCTTTGACACTCATTGAGAACCCTACGCCAATCGGGGAAGTGCTTATTGATAAGTTCGGCAAGTACTTTTTTATCAGCTTCAACCCGTTCTTGCTCCAATATGTAGTTAATTCTAGAGAAAAACTTGGCAGCGATTCCTTGCTTTTCTTTTCCATTTACTGAAAACTCAACGACAGCACAACGACTATGGAGTGGTTCGATGATCTTATTCTTATAGTTGCAGGTGAAGATGAATCTACAGTTTTTGGAGAACTCCTCAATACTCGCTCTGAGAAGGAGTTGTACGTCGGGAGTGGTATTGTCTGCCTCATCGATGATGATGACTTTGTGCTTCGACTCACTCGTGAGAGATACCGTAGACGCAAAGTTCTTGGCATTATTCCTAACAGTGTCAAGAAAACGCCCCTCATCCGATCCGTTAATGACATAGTAATCTGCCCCTAACTGGTTACATAAACATTTAGCAACTGTAGTCTTTCCAATACCTGGAGGACCAGAAAGAAGCATATTAGGAATCTCACCCTTAGATAAAAAATCCTGAAACATCTTTTTAGTGTTTTCAGGTAGAATACATTCTTCAATTTTTTGGGGACGGTATTTTTCAACCCAAATAAAATCACTCATTAAATGTTCCTTCAAAAATAGGATCTATATCGTCAATACGAGGAATATTAAGTTGCCCTAAATTAATATTAATTGCAACAGTAGTCTTCCTATTTTCACTCCTGATAAGAGGTGAACGATGTATTACATAAGATGGAAATATTATAATATCTCCTTCCGTAACTTCTAGCTGAAAAGTATCTTCTCTTTCAATATCAACAAATTCAGTACTATGATTATAATGATCTAATTCTAGAAAATACGACATAGATATACTACAATTACCATGACAATGCCATCCATGATAATCATTAGTATGATATTGTTGAAACCAAGAACTACTGACTGTAAAATCTGAGCACCAGTACTTATCAAGTATTGCAGCTCTAACATTTTGAGAACCAGAACTTCCAATGAATATACGCATATAATCATTAGGTGCAGTTGGATTTCCGTAAAAATCAGTCTTAGTTACTGCATCAGGACAATGTCCTACTTGCTCATAACGATCAATACATTCTAACATAGATTGTTTTGTTATGTTATGAGATGGATTATAAATTTTCCAAACAAGTTCTCTACTCATAATCTTCTAGCGTTACCACATCTCTTAGCAGTTGGATATTGTGCATCAAATATTTTACCAGCATATACCTGATTATCTGCTTGCACAATAGCCTTATGATATTTTGTACCTGTAGTAGGTAATCTATATGTTACTTCCCAATTTGCCATCATTGAAAAGTAGAATCAGGTTCTAAAGCAATATAATACTTTAAGTTATAGTTACTATTAGTAAACTCAGAAAGTAACTTAGAAGATACTATAACATCATAAGAACCAGGAATAATTTTAATATTCTCTACCTTAAAGTTAAATGTAAACTCTTTATCAGTTTCACCAACTACAACGGCATATTCGTTAGAAGTATCATTCTTCTTATCACGAACAACAATTTTAACTACACCTGCCTCACCAACAACACAGAGATCTGGCAATTGGTATACTGCTGCTGCTTTAAGTAACTTATCCAAAGCAGTACTTTCCAACTGGAAATGTACATCCTCAGACGGTAAATTAATCTGTTTATCTGGTGGGGAAATAATTACCTGCGGATCTGCATAGAAATACTTAACCTTCCTCTTACCTTCACGAATAGTAAGATAAGATTCTTCAGTAAAATCCATATCAGGATCTTGATGCAGACTTAATCCATTAAGAAATTGATTTAGATCATATACACCAAATTGTCTAGGGAACTCTTCCTCAATATTTGCTTCTGCTAGAATATTTTTAGCAACAGAAATAGTGCGAAGTTGGTTGCCCTCTTTTACAAGAATGGAATTATTGATTCCAGCAAAGTTTTTTAGAACTGTTAATGTCTTTTCAGAAAGTTTCATAACCACGAGTAGTTGTCTCTTTTAATTGCCCACTGAAGTGATAAAGTAGGAGTGTATAGTGTAGTGCTTTTAGTATATCACGTTTTGCTTGTCCTTTCTTATCATAGCGACTCAAATACTTGATTGCATTAGAACGACAGAAAGATTCCGCATCGCCAACTGACTCGATAAGATCAAGTGTCTGGACGTTGTTTTCTTTGGAAGTATAGTGTCCACCATATGTTGTGGAGATATAATCCTGAAGAGCTTTAATAGATTCATCTTCTCTATATTTTCTAGGATTGTTTGATTCTATACCAGGTGCTGGTGTTTCAACTCCACCACCAAAAGTAACAGTTTCAAAATTAGATGTGTCAATACTTACTTCATAGTCACTAGTATCAACAAAATAGGCAGTAGGATTATCTGCAAATGCTGCTGTACTTCCTATACTGACTCCATCAATTGTTGAAGCTGTAGCAAAATAATCAGGAATATCTATATTAATTGTATCATTAAGATTAGCAGATGTAATTACAGGATCACTCCAATCAGTATCTTCTGTATCTACTTTTGGTTTTGGATCATATTCGTCACTCTCTTGTGGGGTGACTCTATTATCGTCAGTCATCTTATCATCTCCATAAAGTTCATCGTAAAGCAAAGCCCAAGCATTCATAACAGCATTATATCAAAGTAAAGTGGTTTAGTCAAGTTAAAGATCTTCTGTAGGATCCTTTCCATAAAATATTATGTCATCATTTCCAGGTACTGGAAAATCATCAATAACTATTTCATCAAAATTAAATGACATAGAAACTCTTTCTACATCACTATGATAAGGATATACAGCATGTTGAAGATATGCAGGAAAAAGAAACATCATTGCCTCTTTTGGTTTAACAACAATATGTTGTCCCATATAAAGAAACTCTAAGCACCCAGATGCCTTAGCAGTATAGGTAGAAGAATCTCTTTCATCCTTTAGTTCTTTAGGTATTTTTATAAAAATAACTGCACTTACGATCCCACCATGATTATGAATAGGATTAAATTCACCTTTCTTTTGAAAATTAACCCAAGGTCCTTGTCCTAGATTATATTTGATTGTGGATTTTTTAGCATCCCATTGAACTAGTTTATCATTACAAATATCTTTTATATTATTATGACGATTATTCTTTTCCTCCATATAATTTACTATATGAGGATCAAGAAATTTAGTAAACTTCTGAGGATTGTATGGAGCAAACCTTTGCTGATCTATATTACCAACTAATCGTTGTCTAGCATCCTGTGCCTTTCTACAATCTTCTAAACCATCAACGAGGAATTTATGAAAATCCCCCGATATATCTGCTGTATAAATTAAAGGTCCAAATGGACAATTAACTGTAAAATCCACAATTACACCTCTTCAGTTGGAAGTTTAAAATCTGCATCAACTTTATCATACAGTTCAAGGAATGCTTGCTTGGTCTCATCATCAAAACGATTAATGCAAACTTGGATTGCCTTTGCCTTATCGTTAAAGATACTAAAAGCACGAACTATGTGAACCAATCTACGGGTGCTGATGATCTCTTCAATACCACCATCATAGAATGTTTTACGGATGATGTCACCCCAATCTACAAGTCTAGCAAGAAAATCAATATCAGTAACGCCAAGAGTTGATGCAACTCCACCAAGAATCTTTTTCTCTACAGAGATAGGTGGATACTCTTGCTCAAAGGTTACAGGAAATCTTTCTAAAAAGGCTTCGTTGAGCACATTAGTTCCAATGAATCGTCCATCATCTGAACCTTTGCCTTTAGTATTTGCGGTTGCGATGACGTTGAATCCTGCTTTTGGATTAACAAATCTTCCAATTTTTTTGAGGAAAATCCCATTGCCTTCAAGAATTGGCTGGAGGCAGAGAATCTTATTAGAGGCAAGGTCGATCTCGTCAAGGAGCAATATAGCACCTCGTTCAAGTGCTTCAATGACTGGGCCATTGTGCCATACGGTTTCACCATTAACAAGACGGAAACCACCAATAAGATCATCCTCATCAGTTTCAATAGTAATGTTTACACGAATAAGTTCTCTACCAAGTTGAGCACAAACTTGCTCTACACCAAAAGTTTTACCATTACCAGAGAGTCCAGTAATAAATGTTGGGTAAAACTGCTTGGATTTAATAATGTTCTTTAGATCATTAAAAGGTCCAAACTTAACAAAAGTATTGTCCTGTTCTGGGACAAGATTTTGCTTAACGAAATCCTGAACAGCAGGTGCGGCAAATGCCTTTTCTATCTTTTGAACTTCCTGAACTGTAACTTCAAGGTTCCACTTACCTTTTGCTACATTATATTTCTTTAATTTCTTAGTAACTGTTTGATATGAAATATCATTAAGAGAACAAAATCCACGGATGTCAGCAGCAGTAAACTCAGATCCATATGTTCCTCTCAATCCGTCAACGATTTGGTCTTCGGTCATTTTTACTTCAAATGCCATGATGCAGTGCTTTATTTAGATGAACTTATTATAAGACTAAAAAAGGGGTCTTACGACCCCTAGTATGCCAGTTTGTAAACTGTCTTATTCTTCTAAACTTGCAATATGCTCTTCTAATTGCTCTACTAGTTTTGGTTGAGATAATCTTCTATCCAACTCTATGCCAAGAGTTCTACCTATTTCTTCCAACTTAATTTTTGAAAGCCATTTTAAATTTGTAGGTATCTCTGGATCTACAGGTGGAGCAGTTACTTCAGGTTCTGAGGCAACAGGCATATCATCTAATGGATTCTCATACACAGGAGGTGTGGGAGGTGTCTCCTCAACAACAGGAACTGCTGCTGCTTCAGCTGCTGCTTGAGCTGCTGCTTGAGCAGTTACTCCTGACTCATGTGTTGTTGTAGGCAAACCTGCCAATTCAGAAAACTTGCTCATAACTTTACTTAATTCCTCTAGTTATTTATTATTTTCAGAAGACTCATCTGGAGGTGTGGTCTCAGCAGTAGGTTCTTCAGTTTTAGGTTCTTCTTTAGGAGCATGAACCTTAGCATATGCTGCTAATAAACCTTCAGCATCCTTTCCAGTAATTCTAACCATAGTAAAAATTGTAAGGTGTTTTATTTAGGCTACTAATTCAATAAACTCACTAAGAATTTTTTTATTCATTTTTTTACCTTTGAGACTCTTGATAAAATCTCTTTTGATTTGTGCTTTTGTTGCATCATGATTAGGATCAAACTCAATATCAGTGTTCAACATTTTAGATGATAATCCAAAATAACGATGATAACCACTACCTTTAAGACTGAATGCCTTTTCTTTTCTCCACTCCTTCATAATCTTCTCATAGAGTTCACAATACCCAGTATATCTAC
>VTLG01006323.1_pt1 | contig 17228 bp, 23 predicted proteins | sample 4694571 | NCBI WGS metagenome assembly VTLG01 (sample SAMN12604809, study PRJNA352737) | marine metagenome | biome: ENVO:00000447; feature: ENVO:00000209|ENVO:00000569|ENVO:01000036; material: ENVO:00002151; isolation source: viral sequences binned using virsorter ...
GAGGCGCGGTGGTGGGGTGAGCGTTACTGGAACACGCTTCGGGGGTCAAAATAGGGTATCAAGAGGGCACCCCGTCTTGCTAAAACAGAGTTATCGGGCCCTCTCAGATAGGAGTTTCCAGCAAATTTGGTTTTTATTTTTTTTCTTTTTGGTTAAAAGGTGTATATAGAGGGGTGAAATAGTATAAGCTGGTATGCGAGAAATTGATTTAATGGAGAACGACATGGTAGAAACGAAATGGCAAGTTGGTTGGGATGATTTCTCACCAGCTTTTGGGCTGGAGTTTTTTGACTCCGAAACCGAGGCACAGCAACACGCTGAATCTCTCCACACAAAGGGGAAAACGAGGATTACTTTGACCGAGTTTGCCGATGACTGCCCCCTTATCAGTTGGGAACTCATTGACGGCGATTGGGAGTGAATGATGAAAGATCAGAAAATCATTACCAAGCAAGAGCTCTTCTTGGATCAGGCCCCGTGCTGGAATTTCGAACTAAACGCGGATGAACTACTAGCTAAAGCATTGGAAGTCGGCTACGTGACAAAAGTAGAGAATGAAGAAGATGCCTACCTAGTAAATAACCATTACTGAGTAACTCGCCAACCCTACGGGCGGCCCCAGTGGCCGCCTTTTTTTATGCTCCATTTTTGTATAAGATTGTATGGGTATTCACTAAATGGAGAACAGCATGAAAATTGATCCTAGACTGAAGTTAGAGAAAATTGCGGGCGTTAAGGATACCCGTCATAACTTGCATCACCCTTATCTCGATGTTGACAACAAATGTGTAGTGGCTACGGACGGCCAGAAGTTGGTTAAAATTCCCGTCGAGCTAAGTGATGGCGATACGTCCGGGCCTATACCCTTGGAAGTTCTGAAGGATGCCCGCCAGCGAAAGTTAGACAACGCGGAAATCCGGTTAAACGGCGACGCTACTCTTGTGGATAACACTACGGGCGAATCGCTGGCGCATTATGCCCGTCCGGTGGATGTTAAGTTCCCGGACTATAAAAGAGTAATTCCCGGTGAGGATGCTCCAATTTTAAGTATTGGACTCAATGCCCGGTATCTACAGGAGCTCGCCCTTGCGTTAACGACTATCGGCGGGCGTGGAGACAATAAAAAAGAGCCCATTGTTAGGCTTGATTTTTTTGATGCCGCCCGCGCCGTTAAAGTTACGGTTGAGAGTGAGCCCGACAGAATAGGCGTCATTATGCCTTGCGCGTTAAAAAAGTAGGTTACTCAGTGGCAGTTACCGGGGCGCCCTTGCGGCGCCCTTTTTTGTGCCCGGTCTCTTTTGTGCGACAATATGGGAGTCTTTTAATAAATGGAGCACGACAATGGAAATACCAGCAATTTACGTTGGCACTTATGGCAAATATAACAGCGGCAGTATTGCCGGTAAGTGGTTATCTTTAGATGAGTACAACACCGAAGAAAAATTCTATGATGCCGCTCGGAAGTTACACAAGAACGAACACGACCCCGAGCTAATGTTTCAAGATTTTGAAAACTTCCCAACAGAATTCTACGGCGAGTCATATTGTGACTCGAGGCTTTGGGAATGGTTGGCATTGAATAAGCGAGACCGCGAGATTGTAGCGGCGTGGCTCGATCAAGTTGGCGGTACTGATTCAATTCGCTACATTCTCGATCACTTTGCCGCTCGCGCTGATTCTTGGTCAGAGTTTGTAGACGAAACTATCGAAGAAACGGGAATACTCGACAGTATCCCTGACCACTTACAGCAGTATTTTAACCGTGAGGCGTACGGCCAAGACATCCGCTATTGTTGCACAGTGGCCGAAACATCCGACGGCGTTATGGTTTTTACGGTATGAATTGCTCGAGCTGTGCCGCCGTCACAATTAACGGCGTTTACTGTCATGAGAGCGGATGCCCGGACTCATGGCGCGATAGTGTCGAGGCGTGTTATTGGTGCGGTACTGAGTTTAGGCCACAGGCACCGGGCCAGCGGTGCTGCAGTGAGGAATGTAACGCCGCCGCCGTAGCCTAGTCCCACCAACCCCAACCCAAGGCCCGCCAGAGTGCGGGCCTTTTTTTTATGCGCTATTATAAGAGCTCACTTAAATGTAACTGGAGATAAATATGGAGAACGAAAGCACAAAAGCGGAGCGAATAGTGTTTCAATTGCAAATGATGGCGTTAGGCATAGCTAGTGGACGCGAGGAATTGCGGGATAGTGCCTATAACAAGGCCTACGAACTGGCGGAGGAATTGGTGGACGCTGGTCACTGATTGAACGCCAACCCAACCCACGGCCGGGCCTTGTGCCCGGCTTTTTTTTGCGCAGTCATTACCAGTTAACGCAGCCGCGCGCCGCGCCTTGAGGATTGCGCAAAACGTACCAAGATGCGCGCGCTGATCCGCGCACCACGGCCCGCCATCCATGTGCCAAAATGTCCGAAAGTCTACCCGGCGAGCACGCGCCACGGCCCGCGATTAGCGCAAAATGGCCCACGGACCGTGATTAAAAAGCGTATTTTCCCGGTAAATGTGGCGATTACTTGTACCCTGGCATTAGCTCCCACCGTAAAAATATGCAGCGCCTAGGTGAAAATATGTATTTAGGGACCCCTCGAAGCATGCTTTTTTGGTTATAGCTTCAAATTTTGTATATTGAAGGAGATATTAATAACGGGTGAGTGTGGGTGTAAGGGTTAAGGGTGAGTTTTTGACAAACAATACCGTGAAAAACGATATCGGCTTAACTGTGATACGATTCGGCCATTATGGCTAAAAAATTAACTGCTAAATCGCGATTAACGCGCAAACAACAGCTCTTTGTACGCGAACTGGTGTCAAAGGACGGTCAAATCACTTTACGAGAGGCGGCAATCAATGCTGGATACTCAGCAACGTCGGCACATACTCGTGCTTATGAGCTTACTCACCCTGATATAAGCCCTCATGTTGTGGCCGAAATTAACCGTTACCGAATGGAACTAGATGCAAAGTTCGGTGTGACCTATGGACGGCACATAAGGGACCTCCAAACAATTCGAGACGAGGCTTTGGGCAACGGCGCGTACTCTGCGGCTGTTCAAGCGGAGTACCGAAGAGGTCAGGCGCAGGGAGATATATACATTAATAAAAGCGAGATCCGTCACGGCAGCATAGACCAGATGAGTAAGGAAGAAGTGATGGAGGCTATTGAGGAGATTAAGTCTTATGCCAAGACCGGTAGCGAAAAAACAGATACCAGCGTCAGCGATGCAAAGAGAGTCGGGCCTGTGGAAGCAAGTCCGGGAGGGTTTGAAGAAGACCAAACGCCAGATATTACCCACTAGATTAGAGACATGGGCTTTGCCCGGAGTCCCGGACGTTCTGCTCTGTGACGAAAAAGGTAATTTTCACCTTGTCGAACTAAAATTTTGTAATGGCAATAAGGTTGGTTTACGCCCCCATCAAGTTAGTTTTTTGACAAGGCATCAGCATTCGAGCTCGTGGATTCTGGTCAAGCATCAGAAAATAAACAGCAAGGATTATCGAATTCTGTTGTTTAAGGCGGAAGAAGCGGTGAATCTGGTGATGGAAGGTCTGAAAGGTTCCACACCTGTTGCTGAGTTTCAGGGTCCCTTCGTGGATTGGGACGGACTGTTCAGGGTCCTCGCACCGTGAACCCTGTTGAGCATGAGACGAAACTTCTGCGTTTGCAGTTGCGTCTTGCTCAATTACAAAAAGTAGATGACTGTCAGAGTAATTTTTTAGATTTTGTCCGGGCCATGTGGCCTGAGTTTATTGCGGGCAATCATCATTCAATTATTGCCAAGAAGCTGGAGCAGATTGCCAGCGGTGAGATTAAGCGTTTAATTATCAACATGCCGCCTCGGCATACCAAGAGTGAGTTTGCTTCCTTTTTGTTTCCTGCCTGGATGATCGGCAGGAGTCCCGCCATGAAAATTATTCAGGCAACGCACACCACGGAGCTTGCGGTTAACTTTGGTCGTAAGACTAAGAATTTGCTTGAGACAGAGGAATATAAAGATATTTTTCCAGACACCACTTTGTCGGCAGACAGTAAAGCCTCGGGCCGGTGGGACACGAAGCGTGGTGGAATGTACTACGCCGTGGGTGTGGGCTCGAACTTAGCGGGTCGTGGTGGTGATTTAATTATTATTGACGATCCGCATTCGGAGCAGACTGCTTTATCCAATAGTGGTTTTGAGCAGGCGTGGGATTGGTACACAGGTGGTCCTCGTCAGCGGTTGCAGCCGGGTGGGTCTATTGTGTTGGTACAGACTCGGTGGTCGGAGAAGGACATGACCGCGCAACTTATTCGCGCACAGGCAAAGGACCCGTTGGCGGATCAGTGGGAGATAGTGGAGTTACCGGCATTAATGCCTTCGGGCGAGCCGTGCTGGCCGCAGTTCTGGTCAAAGCATGAGCTGGAGCAGGTGCGGGCTTCGGTTCCGGCGTACAAGTGGAACGCGCAGTATCAGCAGAATCCCACGGCGGAGGAGCTTTCGATATTGAAGCGGGAGTGGTGGAAGAAGTGGGACAAAGAGGAAGTACCCAATCTGCAGTATGTAATTCAGAGTTATGACACGGCGTTTTCAAAGAAGGAGACGGCGGATTTTAGTGCGATAACCACGTGGGGGGTATTTTATCCCGAGGAGATTGGCGGGACTCCGGCGCTGATATTGTTAGATGTTAAGAAGGGGCGGTGGGATTTTCCTGAACTGAAGGTAATTGCGCAGGAGCAATATAATTTTTGGGACCCCGAGACGGTGATTATTGAGGCCAAGGCGACGGGTATGCCGTTGACGCACGAGTTGCAGAAATTAGGTATACCGGTTGTTAATTTTACGCCAAGTAAGGGTAATGATAAGTTATCTCGGGTACACTCTATTTCTCCGTTATTTGAAGCGGGCATGGTGTGGGCTCCGGATGAATCTTGGGCCGAGGACATGATTGAGGAATGTGCGGCTTTTCCACACGGGCAGCACGATGATTTGGTGGACAGTATGACACAGGCATTAATGCGTTATCGTCAGGGCAATTTTGTTCAGGTTCCCAGTGATGAACTGGGTCTGGAAGAAGCCACACAAAGAATTCGCGCGGGGGCTTATTATGGTTAAGGGGTTAGCTGCGCTAAGGACTCAGCTTAATAAGCTACGGGAAGATTTAGTTCGTTTAGAGGGACGCCAGCATTTTTTGAACAGACAGTTGGATGAAAACATATTTCCAGCTACCCGCAGAAGAATAAATGCCGAGAAGGTCCCTGTTTCAAGGGGCATCGCAGAAAAAGAAAAGCAAATTGCTTTAGTAACTAAACAGATAGATGCGAAAAAAATGGAGCCCGGAGTACAGGAAAAACTTCCTTTTGCTTTCGGAGGTGGAGTAACTAGCGCATCGCGCCCCACGGGCCTTGGCCCAATGCACGTTCCACGTGGAACAGTTTATATGCAGACGGGCGGCGCAATAGGACAACAGCAGGGCGGAGGCATGTTTCTTCAGCCGGGTGGTGGGGGAATTCCGGCGTTTAACGCTTCTGATTATCTTATGCCTGCCGGACCAACTTCAGCCCAGCCTATGCCCCCCTCGTCAGCTCTTTTTGGTTCAGTTTATACTCCGCAGGCGACGGCGACGTCACCCCTTTCTTTTGTTCCGGCCACTCCGGCCCCTACTGCTTCTACGGGAGCGGCAGCTTCTACGGTAGGGGAACCTACTGTTCGCACGGACACTCCGGGAGTTATTACTGTTTCGCCTAATCCTACGAATAATTATGGTGGATACACTTATGATAGCCCCCAGCCAAAATTGGAATATTTTCTCGGTCCTGGTGTTGACCCCAAAGAGGGGGAGGCCGCGTTTAATCAGGCGTATGGGGACTGGCTGAGTGCTACAAAGTTTGGCGGCCCTACGGCCCCCGATCAGGAAAGTGAGCCGTCTTCCTCTAGATCGGATCGGATGGAGGAGCGGTACTTACGCGAGATGAGAGAGCGGTTGTATGATCCGGCAGCGGTACTTACGCCGGATGAGCTTCGTCTTAAAGAGAGTAATGAGTTTTTACCGGGCTATACTGGTTTTGGTCCGGATGGTTTAGGAGAGTCGTATGTTGCCCCGCCGCCTAAAGACGTAATTCCTCCTCGGCCCGAAGAAGTTTACGACCCTAATTTGGGGTATTGGACGACACCTACTGTCCCTACACCTACTGTCCCTACGCCTACACCTCCAGAGGAAACATACTCATCCCATAGGGTCGTAATTCCGCCTGCGCCGCCGGTAATGGAGCCGCCGCCTGTAGCTCCTCCAATGCCCCCGCAAGTGCCTCCGCCGCAGGTGGCCCCTCCAATGCCTCCGCCTCCGGTAAATGTTGGTCCAAAGCCAAGAAGGAGCGATTACGATAGTGGTAGAGAGTATCGTATGGACTTAAAGGATTGGCAGGCGTCCCACATGCAGCTCGGTGGTCCTGTAGAGAAGCAGGGCGGCGGTATGTTTCTTCAGCCCGATACTGCGCTACCGGCTTTTAACGCAGCCGACTATTTAAGTCCGGCTGCTCCTGTTCAACCGGTCCCGACTAATTTTTCTCCCTTTGGCGCTGTTTATACTCCTACGGTGGCTGCTTCTACGCCGCTTGCTTTTACGGCTCCTCCAGCTACTACAACTACAACTCCTGAAGATACTACGGTAAATCAGTCTTATGCTGCGGCCCCGGCTTCGGAGCCTTTGGAATTTGTTTCTCCGGGAGGGATAACCACGGGTAATTATTTAGGTGGAACGGCGGCTGAACTAGCCCCGGACACTTATTTTGCCCCGAATATTCCGGGTGCAGGGCAGGGATTCACGAGCCAGTTTAGTGATCCCGATGCTATGCAGCATCTCGATTATTCCGACTACCCGAAGAGATCGGACTTTGGTTCCAGAGATGAAGGGGGCCATATAGATTTCAAGCAGGCCGAAAGGGAGTGGTGGAGAAACAAAGCGGGAATGGGACAAAGCTATGCAGACGGCGGGGGTGTCGAAGGCGAAAGTGCAGGGATACTAAGTCTTAGTAAGCAGCCCGGATTTAATCTCAGGGATGTGACAGATATTGTTTTTGATCCGTCAAGCACGCTGGATAAAGTATTACTTCCGCTTCTTTTTGTACCGCCTATTGCAGCGACAGCTCAGTTAATTAAGATGGGCTATAAAGGCGCGTCCTTAACTAAAGCTATGGCACACTTGACCAACATGCAGCAAAAGCTGCCAAAATGGGCTTTAGGAAGTCCGGGACCCAAGTCTCGTGGCTTTGATCCGAAAACAGGTTCTCCTATTTATACAAAGAAAGACTTGGTAGAAGGCGCTCCGGGGCGTATTCTTGGTGGTCCGACCACCGGACGACGTTCTTATGTACAGGGACAGGTTGTCGGAGAAACGGCGGCAATGCCCTTTTCTGGTAGTCGCGAGATAGATGAATTTCGAACACAGGATTTTGCGAAAGGCGGTATTGTTAGTCTTTCCATAGGTATCTAATATGGCAGAAAAAAACCCCCCAATATCTTTGATTGAACGCGAAGGCATGGATCTTGATCCTGAAGAAAAAGACGCGGTAGAAGTCGAAGCCTTCGTTGGCGGTATGGAAATGCAGCCGCCGGACGTTGCGGACGAGGACTCGATTGAAGTTATAGAAGAGGAAGACGGCGGAGTTACGCTGGACTTCGATCCGGGAGCCGAGGCCCGCGAATCAGGGGGCTTTTACGACAATCTGGCTGAGAGCATGGAAGAGCGTGAGCTCGGTTCTCTTGCCAGTGATCTGATGTCGGAGTATGACGCCAATAAAGCCTCTCGCTCGGAGTGGGAAGAAGCCTATTCCAAGGGGCTGGAGTTACTTGGTTTTAATTACGAAGATCGTACACAACCGTTTCGGGGTGCTACGGGTGTGACGCATCCGATTCTTGCTGAAGCGGCGGTACAGTTTCAGGCTCAGGCATTTAATGAGCTATTGCCGCCGGATGGTCCGGTTAGAACGGTAGTTTTAGGCGCACCTACTCACGAGAAAGAGCAGCAGTCTCAGCGGGTTCGGGAGTTTATGAACTATTACATTATGAATGTGATGGAGGAGTACACGCCTGAGTTTGACCAGATGTTGTTTTATCTCCCGTTGGCAGGCTCTACGTTTAAGAAAGTTTATTATGACGAGGGCTTGGACAGAGCGGTGTCCAAGTTTGTCCCTGCAGAAAACCTGATTGTTCCGTATGAGGCAAATGATTTAGAAACGTGTCCGAACATTACGAACATTGTTCGAATGTCTCTCAATGATTTGCGCAAGAAGCAGGTTTCCGGGTTTTATCGGGATATACCGGTACTTCCGGCACAGGAAGACAGCAATAGTGTTTCAGAAGAACTTAACCACATTTCCGGCGTAGAGCCGTCTAATGTGGACTATGACTGCACGTTGCTTGAGTGCCATGTGGATCTGGACCTTCCGGGCTATGAAGAGATGGATGAGGAAGGCGAGCCCACCGGAATTAAGATTCCTTATGTCGTTACGCTCAGTGAGGATAACGGGCAGATACTGTCTATTCGTCGTAACTTTCAGGAAGATGACGAGCTAAAACAGAAGATTCAATACTTTATTCATTATAAGTTCCTGCCCGGATTCGGGTTTTATGGCTTGGGGCTTATTCATACTATTGGTGGTTTGTCGCGGACCGCGACGGCTGCTCTACGGCAATTGGTTGATGCAGGGACATTAAATAACCTGCCTGCAGGTTTCAAAGCTCGCGGACTGCGGATCAGGGACGATGATGATCCGTTACAGCCGGGTGAGTTTAGAGACGTGGACGCTCCGGGCGGCGCGATTCGAGACAGCTTGATGCCGTTGCCCTTTAAGGGGCCTGATCCCACGTTATTCCAGTTGCTTGGATTTGTGGTGGACGCGGCACAGCGATTTGCCACGATTACTGATCTGAAGGTGGGTGACGGTAATCAGCAGGCGGCGGTCGGAACGACTATCGCTATGTTGGAACAGGGCACGCGGGTGATGAGTGCAATTCACAAGCGGTTGCATTATGCAATGCGCGTTGAGTTCAAGCTGCTTGCCAAGATCATGGCGGACTATTTACCTGACGACTATCCTTATAGCGTAGCCGGGGCCGATCAGTCTGTGAGAAGTCAAGACTTTGATGATCGCGTGGATGTTGTTCCGGTGTCTAATCCTAATGTCTTTTCTCAGGCGCAGCGGATTACTCTGGCTCAGACTGAGTTGCAGTTAGCTATGCAGGCTCCGGAGATACACAACATTCCGGAAGTTTACCGGCGCATGTATGAGGCGCTTGGTGTGCGAGACGTGGATAAGATATTGGCTACGCAGTCTATAGATGACGCGCAGCCTCGCGATCCCGCGCAGGAGAACATTGATGCTATGGAAGGCGTGCCGTTAGAGGCTTTTCCGGGTCAAGAGCATCAGGCACACATTACGGCGCATCTGGTTTTTGGTTCTTCTCCGATGATTGCTCAGATGCCCAAGGTGGCGATGGATTTGCAGAAACACATCATGGAGCATGTTCGCGTGCAGGCGGAAGAGCAGGCTGAAGCGGCCATGCAGCAACAGGCCATGCAGCAGCAACAGCCCCCTTCGAATGGCGCGGAAATGAATGGTATTCCACAAATGGCTCCGGAGGGTATGATGCCACCGGAGGGTATGATGCCCGCTATGCAGGAGGGAGGAGAAGTGCCGCCAAATAGTCTTGAGTTTGAAGCGATCAAAGCGCAGCTTATTGCACAGGGTATGCAGCAAGTGAAGCAGCTTAGTCAGCAGTTATCCGGCGCTGGTCAGGAGCCACCTGATCCGTTGATCGGCTTGAAGCAGCAAGAGCTTGCTATCAAGGATCAGCAGGTTAAGGGTAATCTGGCGCAGGATCAGCAGGAGCTTGCTCTGGACCGTGACAGGTTGAGTCAAAAGTCCACGGAGTTCCAGCAGCGTATTGCTAGTCAGGAACGACAAACGGCTGCCAGAATCCAAGCGGCGGAAGATCGTGAACGGATGAAGCAAAGGAATAACTAATGGCTAAGAAAAAAGGTCTTTGGGATAACATTCATGCTAAACGTAAGCGTATAGCTGCGGGAAGCGGAGAACGTATGCGTAAGCCGGGGGATGCTGGAGCACCTACGGCAAAACAGCTAAAAGAGGCAAAAGGCATGGCTTATGGTGGGGCTATTGGTCAATGCTCTCGTGTTAATTTAGGAGCGGGCGCTCCGAGAAGGAGGTAGTTATGAGTAAAGTACATATTATTAGTGGTCCTGGAGAGGACGCACCTAAGCCTGTAGGTAAGGCCGTTATTGAAGGTCAGGGCTCAATTCCTTACAGCAGTCCTAAAGAATCACCGGGACCTAATACTGCAAAGGGGATTATGGTTACGGGCAAGAAGAAAGGTATGCGTGGTGCGCTTCGTGGGGGCAGTTACAAGAGCTGCTAAATTGTGCGTAAGTGCAGGTGTCTTTGCTGTACTTTGTCTGATAAAGAGGCAAAAGCCGCGTTGCGCTGGTTTTTTGCGTTAAGTTTTATGATGATGGTGTATGAATCTTAGTCTTCTTTTAGGAATTCTTTTGCTGGCTACTGCCGGAGGCTCGTACTTTTATATCAATATGCAAAAGGCGCAGATAAGCCAACTGCAGGTAGAGCTTCAGACTTCTATCAATAACCAGCAGGTTCTTGAGGGCACTATTGCCAATCAGAATACGCAGTTGCAGGAGCAACTAGAGGCTCAACGGCAGAATCAAGCTCGTATTGCAGAGCTTTCTGAAGCCAACGACTCTGCCAGAGAAGAAGTGACCGAGTTACGAAACACTTTTGCACGGCACGATCTTAATAACTTAGCTATTGCTAGACCGGGTTTAATTGAAGGAGTGGTAAACCGGGGTACTGCACAGGTGCATCAGCAGTTTGTTGATTTGACGAACCCAAGGCAATTCGATGAAGTACCTGTTACTGAGTAGTGTTTTTCTTAGTGGTTGTTCTACTTTAGGTAATCTATTTAACGATCCTCCTGCTGTACCGGAAGTGGCTCCGGTAGAGATTGTCACTATTACAGAACCGGCTCCCATGTATCATCCCACGCTTCCTGAAGCGGTTAATCCTGCTGAAATAGAGTGGGTAGTGCTTAATCCGAGCGTGATGAGGGAATACATCGATAATTATGATGAAGGGGATGCGCCTGCTCTGGCTTATTATGCGCTTACCTCTCAAGCCTACGAGAACCTGGCAAATAATCTAGCAGACATTAGGCGGTATATTCGACAGAGCCTGAACATCATTAAATACTATAGGGATAATGATCCCACGAGAGATCAAGAGGAAGAGTAGCTATGGATGAACCAATAAAGAAGAAAATTGATCTTGAGGTAGAAGTCACTCCTAACAACATAGGGGTAAACCCTTATCAGAAATGGGTTCATTTAGCCAAAACCGTAGACGCATGGCGTATCTTTCCGAGAGTCTTTGTCGGTGTGTATATCTATCTTTTGTATGCGGTTGTCATGTGGTTTATGACGCTCGATGAGCCTAATCTGGAGCAAGCCGGTTTAGTCTCTGTTGTTGTCGGCGCTATGGCAGCAGTCTTTGGAATTTACGCTGGAACCTCTGGGCAGTCTAAGAAGTTCAAGGGCGAGGAAGAATGAACGATGCTTTTGCTCTGATCGGGGACGTTGGGTTTCCCATTGCTATTGCCCTGATCGCAGGGTTTTTCATATTCCTGACGATCAAGTACATCTTAGAATCGGTTATCGGTCAGGTCAACGGAATACATGGCATTGTTCAAGCTCTTGATAATAGAGTAAAAACCATGAACCATGATATTGTTAGGCTTGATGCAACGATGTGTAGTGTTCTTGGGATCAGGCCCGATCTGAACAGAATTGCCAGAGCCGATGGGAAAGAAGATGCAAGAAGAGATTAATGGATGTAGCCGCAGCAATCAGCGAGTACGGTTTTCCGATAGTCGCTACGGTGGGCTTGTTGTACATGATCCATTTTATCTGGAACTTTATACCAACAACATCAAGGCGAAAGTTAGCAGAGGCTAATGTCACACTGATTGCCCTGATTGACCGTATCAGGATGTTAGATAATGACATCATACGGTTACAGCAGAAACTTGATACGGTGATTGAGTTAAGGGAGCAGAAAGATGAAAAAGTGGTTGATAACGATTAGCTTGTTTGCGGTTCCTGCCAAAGCTGCCGATCTGGTATTTACTTTCAGCAACCCCTCTTTTAGTGGTTTTGGTCAGTCTGCACACTATCTGACTATTGATGAACAAGAGAGAACCCGTAAAGCTGAAATATTGGATGAACTTGAATCCAAGGCAGAAGATATACTTCGAGCAGAGGAAAATACTACTTTAGCTAAGTTCGTCAGAAACCTTGAAAGCCGCATCTTTGCTCAACTTTCACAGGATTTGGCTAACTCTCTTTTTAATAGCGAGAGTGGTGGTTCCGGTGGAGTATTTGATCTTCAGGGAAATCAAATTAGTTTCGTTAATACGGGCACAGAGATTGTTCTTTTAGTGACTGACCTTGACGGAGGCATTACGGAGATTCGCATACCTGTTGGATCATTTGGCATCTGTAGTACAGACGAGTGCGCGTTCTAGCCCTATGCGCTCTGGCGCTCACAGTCTCAGGTTGCGTGAGTGTTGATCCTTATCGTTGCGGCACTTTAAGTAATTACTGCTCACCAGAGCCAAGAGTAGAAAGACCCACCCTTACTGATCTTCAGAATTTGCCGATGCCAAGGCAAAAAGCTGTCGTGAGCGTTTACTCTTTCGCGGATCAAACAGGTCAACGCGCTACAGCGGATAACATGGCGTTGTTTTCAACTGCCGTAACTCAGGGGGCGGATTCTTTTCTGATTGACGCATTAATGTCAGCCGGAAACGGTACGTGGTTTTTGGTTGCAGAACGCGCAAATCTTGACGTTTTGACGCGGGAACGCCAATTAATTATCTCAACTCGTAACAATTATGATGGAGAAGGGGCTAATGAGCTAGAGCCACTATTGTTCTCAGGATTAATTTTGGCTGGTGGCATTATTGGTTACGACACAAACCTTCTTAGTGGCGGTGCAGGGGCGCGTTATTTAGGTATCGGAGCAAGCGCACAGTATCGAGTGGATGAAGTTACCGTGGCTTTAAGGGCGGTGCTGGTGCAAACGGGGCAGGTACTACTGAATGTGATTACCAGCAAACAAATATATTCAACAGCGACAAACTTTGATACATTCATATTCACAGAAACTGGCGGAACTGAACTCGTTGAGATAGAAGCAGGAGCCGCTAGAAACGAGACTGCTACCTACGCAGTCAGAAGTGCCATCGAAGCGGCAGTTCTGGAACTGGTGCATCAGGGCATTGAACAAGACATGTGGGACTACACCCCGCAGGAGGTTCAGAATGAGATTACTGATTAAAAGCTGCTTTGTTTACTTGTTTCTACTGTACTCGCTTGCCTATTTCATTTCAGCTAATGCTGCCAACAACAGCATATATCTGACTCAATCTGGCGGCTCGACAGCCCTGACCCTTAATATCGACCAGATAGGCAACTCCAACGTGGTTGGAACCACCAGCGCAAGGGTCTCTCTTACAGGTACTTCGCTTACGGCTGATATAGATCAGATTGGCGATAGCAACACTATTGCGATGACGGCGGCACAGGCTAACTCTGCCAGTTTTACTTTGAGAAGCACAGGTGATTCCAATACCCAAACACTAGCCTTGGGTGCGTCCGGTGATGTCCAATCTACCGATTTTGACTTTGCTGCTACCGGCGATTCAAATGTATTGAGCTATACGCAAGGCGCAGCAGCTACGGCAACCAGCGGCAATACAGACATCGTAGTGACCGGAACGAGCAACAATCTCAACATCGTAAGTGAGGTGGTGAGTGGTGTGAATAACTGGGATGTGGACGGCTCAAGTAACGATATAGATACAACTCAGACCGGAAATGCATCAAGTAGCATCACGGCAGACATTACGGGGTCAACGAACAATATCGACATAGACCAGACCCACGCATCTGGATCAACCAGCGGGATTGTTGACATAATAGCTGTGACAACTGGCGGTGTAATTGATATCGACCAATGCGTAAGTGGCTGCTGATATTCCTGCCGATTGTAGCTAACGCGCAAATAGGCTCTATTTCTGAGCTACGCGGAATTGGCGAAGTTTTGCGTCAGGATTCTGATGATTCGCTAGAGGCTGAATTAGAGCTGAGTATTGCCAGTATGGACAACGTGCGTACTGGTAACGGCAGGCTGTCCGTCACATTCCTGGATGACAGCACCGTCAGTCTGACGGAGCGTTCCAGCATTGTTATTGACGACTTTGTGTTTGATCCTGATCCTTCTCGAAGTCGCCTTGCTCTAAATATGGCCTCTGGTACGGCTCGGTTCCTGACGGGTGCGCTAGGCCGTATCAATAGAGAGAATGTTGCCATCAGGACTCCAGTAGCTACAATCGCGATTCGTGGCACGGAATTTACGACTCACGTGTCGGAGATTGGCGAAACTATGGTCATTCTTCTGCCTGATGAAAACGGTGAGTCCAGCGGTGAGATAGTAGTCACATCTATGGCTGGCGAGGTGGTTATGAACGAACCGTGGGCTGCTACGGCGGTCACGGTATCTGAGTCTCCCCCGACTCCACCAGTTATTCTTCAAGGGATGACCATGAACTTCCTTAACAATCTGTTGATTGTGAACCCACCTGATGAGATTCAGGAGGCAGTAGAGGAGCAAAGCGGCACAGCTTCTAATATTCTCGATGTGGATTTGCTTGAGGAAGATGCGCTGGAAGACAACGAACTCGATGAAGATGCGCTTGAAGAAGATATGGGTAGGTTAGACATTGATCTCTTAGCCGCTGACTTTCTTGGCGATCTTCTGGTTCAAGTATCCGAGTCAAGAAAGCAAGCAAAAGTTTATGAGATGGATGGCGTAGAAATTGAAGGCGTGATTCCCGGCTTTGACCAGCAGTTACAGGTGTACACCTTTACCGATGGGCCTAGCTTATTCTTTGTACGAGAGGTGGAGAACACGATTGACCTAGAGCTAGACAAAGGCTCACCTTACAAAATTGATATTATGACCGCTGGTGTCAAGATACAGGCAGAAGTAAATGGGGGAGGCGATAATGCGATTTATATTCATCAGTCTAATTAGCTTCTCCGTTTTTGCCGCTAACAACTCTGTGGAAATAGATACCAAAGGGACAAATACCAGTATCTACATTGACCAAATAGGAACCGGCAATACCGCTCGTGTATGGTGTGGATTGAGCAACGGTACGTTTACAACCCATACTTGTTCTAGTGCCGAAATAGATATTGACCAGAACGGTGATGACAATCTTGCTAAAGCCTACTCTCAGTACACCAATCACACCGGCAATGAGTACACCATTGCACAGACGGGCAACGACAATACTGGCTATATTGATGCTGACCAAGACTCAAACGAGATGACTGTTACTCAGACGGGCAACGATAAGCATGGCGAAATTTATATGTCTGGTGATGACAACGTGTACACCATTTCTCAGTCAGGAACCGGAAATCATTACGCGAAATTTTACGCCTTCGGGGATGACAGCACTTGGACTGCAACACAATCGGGTAGTGGTAATCACAACGCCTATATTAAGAGCTGTGGTAACTGCAATAACAATGATGCGACCATTACCCAGAGCGGTAGTGGAGCAAAAGACGGTGATATTGAGTTCAGAAATAATCCTGCTGACAACTCTACAGTTAACCTGACGCAATCAGGTGACGGGGCGCATGTCGGCAATATACTTGTAAAACAAGGAAACTACACTGTAAATGCAACACAAACCGGGACCGACGTAAAAAATTACGCAGTAACCCTTGATTGCACATCAAACTGTAATAAAACAGTAACAATCAACCAATATGACTAAATCTGACGAATCCTATAAATCGAGAGCCCCTATCGCAGAAATACTTTGGGAAGATGCTTGGGTAGAAGCTAAGGATTTTCCAACGGAAGAAGCTGCCTCCTTTAAGCCAATTATTCGTTCTACTGTAGGGTATTTAATAGAGGAAACGGAGGAATGCGTTATTCTTGCTACCGACCTGTATATGGAAAAGGATATGGCTAATACTCCCATGATAATACCGTGGAGCATGATCCTTGGTTATTGGCAATTTGAGGTTCACTAATGGCACATGAACAAAGAAAAAAGAATCTTCTAAAAAAACATAACCTCGCGGGTGTTAACAAACCCAAGCGCACTCCCGGCCACAAAACCAAATCACACATGGTTCTTGCTCAGGAAGGGCATAAACTAAAATTGATACGTTTTGGGCAACAAGGCGTTAAAACGGCGGGTAAACCCAAAGCCGGTGAGTCTGCCAAGCAGAAAGCTAGACGGAAATCTTTCAAAGCTCGGCATGGGAAAAACATAGCGAAAGGGAAGATGTCAGCCGCTTTTTGGGCGAACAAGACTAAATGGTGAGCTATAAGGGGTCGATAATAGCCTTACTGGCTGTTCTTGTTTTACGGGTTTGGGACCCGTGGCCCATAGAAACAATACGGCTTAAATACTTTGATGCGCTATTGACCGCAAAAGAGCCCGTTCAGAGCCAATCCATTTCAATTTATAACATTGACGAGGATGCTCTAGCACAGGGGGGACAATGGCCTTGGCCTCGTCAACAGCTTGCAGAGCTTAATCGTAATTTTTTTGAGGCAGGCGTAGGGGCCGTTGTTTATTCTGCACTCTTTCCGGAAGAAGATCGTTTTGGAGGAGATGCTGAATTTGCTGCGAGTATGCTTCAGCTACCGACTTTTCTTTCGGCAGTAGCTACTACAGAGACAGACCGACAAGAGGGCTGGCACATCGGTGTGGCTACTTTGGGTCCGGTTAATGAGAATGCGGTTAACTATCCTGGGATTCTTCCTAACGTGCCTGTCTTGCAGGACGCTGCCATTGGCACCGGTATCGTTAATACGGCACCGGAAGTAGATGGCCTTGTTCGACGGGTGCCTATGGTTGTTCGAGTAGGCGAGGCGTTATACCCCGCATTGGGACTAGATGTTCTTAGGGGTTTGGCCGGTGATCCCTCTTATCAAGTGAGGGCTGGAGAAAGTGGTATACAAGCTGTCCGAGTCCCCAGTTTTGATACGGTAAACACGGATTCTGTAGGCAGAGTGTGGATTGACTGGTCTACTAGGTTTTCTCAGGAGCCCTTATCG
>VTLG01007185.1_pt1 | contig 17228 bp, 7 predicted proteins | sample 4694571 | NCBI WGS metagenome assembly VTLG01 (sample SAMN12604809, study PRJNA352737) | marine metagenome | biome: ENVO:00000447; feature: ENVO:00000209|ENVO:00000569|ENVO:01000036; material: ENVO:00002151; isolation source: viral sequences binned using virsorter ...
CATAGCCTCTGCTGGAGAACCTGCAGATGCTGTGTTAAACCTAATGCTAGCGTTGTCTTTGTTACTTGTATCATCTCCAGCATTAAAAGATATAGAAGCAACTTCAGTATTATTCCATAAAGCAGGTATATAACCAAGAGTATTATTATTTGACGATCTGTTTGAATTAAAACTAAGCTGAGGATAGTAATTTCCTGTTGCTTTTATATTAATTCCTTCACCATTAGAGTCAATAGCTTGAGATATACTATTTCCGTCATAAGTAAGAGTTGACTCAGCGTCTAATTGAGTTGTAGTAGAAGCAACTGTTACTAATTCATTTTCAGTTGCATTATTAATTGTTGCTCCACTTGTAGGTAAATCTTCAAAAGCTGGAGGTGATCCAGCTCCTGTTGATGTTAATACTTGTCCATCATTACCCGGTCCTACTGCTGTAGGATTACCAGATGCATCATATGTTATTACTTGACCATCAGTTCCTGCCTTTAATTCTGCTAAACTAATAGCATCATTTGCCATATTAGCTTCAGCTACTGTATCATCTGCTATTTTAGCACCAGTTACTGCATCATCAGCTAACGCATTTGTTTTGATTTTTGTCAATGAGTTTGCCATTTAGCCTGCCTCCAATGCTGCGACTTTTGTTTCCAATGTTTCAATTTTAGTAATAGCCTCCTGTAAAGCAGCGGTCAATAAAGGTACAAGTTTTGAATGGTCAATACCTTGAGGTATTATTTTATTATCTGAATCTACTTGATCTTTTGTACCACTAACAGCACCCGGTACTACACTTTGAACTTCATGTGCAAAGAAACCGTCAACTGTTTTATCTGGTTCAATTTTAAAGTTAAAGTTATAAGGTTTAAGAGTTTTTAATCTAGTTATACCGTTAGCTAAAGTAACTGCATTTTCTTTTAAACGATAATCAGAACTAGTATTATAAACAGTTGCACTAGGTTGTGTTTCAACTGAACCGATTTGAGAAGATGCTCTTACAAATACAATACCATTGTTACCACCATTACCAGTGTCTGTATCTCTTAGTTTTATACAAGACTTACTACTTCCATCTGCTTCAAATACATATCTACCATCTTGGGCACCGCCATTTGTAACTGATGTACCAAATGTTACATCTGCACCATTATCTTGAAGAAATAATACAGGGGAATCAGCGGTACCTAATATTAAATCATGAGATCCTTTACCTAACACATAGTTAGCCGTTCCATTATGATAGATTTCAAAATCTTGTCCTCCACCAATTCTTAATTTACCATTATCATTACAGAAGAATGTATTGCTACCTATATTTATATCACCACTTAGAGTAACTCCATCATTAGTAGTTTCTAATTTTAGTGAATTATTATAATATACTTTAGCAGCTCCAGAACCTTCAAGAATAAAACTATTTTCCCAAGCACTGTCAGCATAGTTTTGGAAAGCTAGTTGAGAAGCAGAGGGAGATCCAGTAATTCTCCAATTATCTGCAGCATCATCACCTTCATCAGCTACAAATTCTAATGTAGCATTATTACCTTCGTCACCTCTAATAATGAAGGTATCTACAACTTTAGCACCACCACTTACAGTTTCGAATTTTTTCCCGCCATCATAGTACAGCTTAACAGCACCATTCGTATCACACCAGATTGCATTTTCTGTGCCATTAGTATTAAATTCAATACTATTATCAGATCTTATCTGTAAGTCACCTGTACCATCTTGATGTATATGTGAGTTGGATCCGTCGTGGTAGATTTTAAGGTCCGCTCCAGCCCCGAACCGCATCATATTATTACTACCATCACTGTCTGGGATATATATCCAGCCAGTCATAGTTATCCCGTCTGAAGTAGTTTCTAATTTCTTGGAGTTATCATAGTAGAGTTCTACATTTCCATTACCAGTACATTTAATGTTAGTTTCCCAACCACCACCTGCATAATTTCGTATAGAAAAATCACCACCAGTAGATGCTAACAAGCCCCACTGATCAGCATTATCATCTCCTTCATCTGCATAAAGATATAAAGTTGCATCTCCACCTTCTGGTCCTTTAACGAATATACCGTTAGTTTGTGTCTTGAATACTTCTACATTATTATGGTATAATTCAACGGCCCCGTCATTATACAAACGTGCCGAATATTCATTACCAGCTGCGTTTATAAAATCAAAATGACTAGCTTGAAAATTTAAATTACCTGTACCGGCATCTTTTATCATTGACGTACTACCGTCATGATAAATCTCTAAATCATTACCTGTACCAAATATAGCTTTAGCACTATCTACCCATTTAACCGTTGCATCTAAATCTTCTATATGTTCAGCACCAACTGCATCGTCTGCAATTTTAGCTCCAGTAACTGCGTCACTAGCTAACTTAGCTGTAGTAACATTAGCATCAGCAATCTTAGCTGTAGTAACATTAGCATCAGCAATCTTAGCTGTTGTTACAGCTCCACTACCTATCTTAGCAGCTACAACTGTACCATCTCCGGGTGTACTAATGGTAATAGCTGAACCTATTTGTACAATGAATATATCATCTCCAGATGCAGGTGCTGCACAGAATGTAATAGTATCAGCATCAGCCATGACAAATCCGTCTAGACCTGATGCACTTGTACCTGTATTAGCTTTCTGAACTACACCATTAACACTAACAAGAAGCTGTGCTGCACTTGTTACAGACGCTGCACTACCACTTGTGGATGTTTCCTTTAGGTCAAACGTAACATTACTACCATTTAAAGTAGCAGCATTAGTTGTACCTGCATTAGTCATTACAAGGTATTTGAAATCACCAGATGAGGTTACTTCTTTCCATGCAGAAGCTGTCCCATCATATACCTTCATCTTATCAGCATTAGTATCCCAACAAAGATCACCATCATCATTATTAGATGAAGGTTCTCCAGCATTGATACGATACCTAGAATTGAAATCGTTTATATCATCACTTAGCTGTACGAAGTCTGATTCTCTTATCATTACTTGGTGGTAATTATAAGTATGACTAGAACCAGTGGATTGAACCATCAGTCCAGTACCAGCACCTAATACATATGGATCAGCATTAGAACCAACACCACCTCTTAATTCACTAGGGAATCCATTAATAGTTATAGTTGAGTTATCAAGAGCATCACCATTAGTTGATACACCACTTGAATTAACTTGTAATCCAGCTGCATCAGATATACTAATTACAACACCAGCGGATGGGATTGTATTAGGAAAAGACTCATCATCTGCTATCACTTCAAGACCACCAATAGGTGCTATCTGTGCAGCAACATAATCAACAACAGCTCCAGATGTAGGAATTTGTGTGTCGCTATCTGATATACTTGTTTGTTTTAGATCACTAGCTAGTTTAGCAAGTGTAATATTTGAATCTGCTACCTTTACTGTAGTTACGTTACCATCAGTAATCTTAGCTGTCGTAACAGCATTAGAAGCTAGAGCTGCAGTTCCAATAGAACTTGCTGCAAGGTTTGTATCTCCTTCTACATCTAATGTACCTTTAATTACAGTATTACCATTATCTGTATCTATAGTAAACTTATCTGTACCTGATGCGTTTTCAACAGTAAAAGCTTTATTATCAGCTTTAATATTTACATTAGCATCAAATACAGCGTTTCCTGTTACATCTAACGTACCAGCTATATCTATATTGTCTGCTAATTTATCTCCAGTAACTGCGTCATTTGCTATTACACCAGTAGTAACCGCACCAGATGCTAAATTACCAGTTGCAACACCACCTGTTGCGATTTTAGAACTATCTACAGCTCCTGCACCTATCTTAGCATTTGTTACTGCTGAACTAGATAAATGTTCTGCATCAATAACTCCTGTACCAAGTTGTGCAGAATCTATAGCATCGTCAGCTATTTTAGCATTTGTAATTGCATCATCTGGTATCTTTGCAGTTGTTACTTGATTATCACCGATATGAGCAGTGTCTATAGATCCATCTGTATAATGCTCTGAATCAATTGCATCATCTGCTATTCTACTACCAATAACACAGTCAGCTACAAGTTTAGCTGTAGTGATCGAGTTATCTGCATAATGCTCAGTATCAATAGAACCTGCTGCATAATGTTCAGAATTAACAACATCATCAGCTATCTTAGCTGCAGTGATTGCATCCGCTGCAATTTTAGCAGTGGTTACATTACCATCGGTAATCTTAGCTGTAGTTACTGCAGTATCTGCTAATTTTGCAGTAGTAACTTGACTGTCAGCGATGTGTACAGTATCAATACTACCGTCTGTATAGTGCTCTGAATTGATAGCATCGTCTGCTATCTTTGCTCCTGTCACAGCATCAGCTGCTATCTTATCTGTAGTTACTTGTAAGTTTCCAATATGACTTGTATCAATACTAGCATCTACTAACTCAGAAGAATCAACAGAGTTAGCTGCTAACATAGTAGCTGTAACTGTTGCGGTATCTCCTGTAGTTACTACAGTACCTGTAACATTCGGAAAAGTAATAGTACGATCAGCTGTAGGATCAGTAACTGTGAGAGTAGTTTCGTAAGCATCGTCTGTTGCACCTTCAAATATAATTGTCTGATCTTCACCCATTGTCAGGTGACCTGTCATAGTACCACCAAGAGAAGAAAGCTTCTGCTCGTCGTACTCCATAGCCTTCCGCATCAATTGCAGTTGGTTATTATTAAGGTCAGCTGATGTAATAGATGATCCCGGTGCATAGTCCGCTCTTGGTGTAGGAGCACCCATGTCTGTTACGGGTCTTATAATTATAGTACCACTAGATAAATCAGCGCCACCAATATGTATAGTTTTTGCTGATGTATCTACTGTATATTCTCTAGGTGAAGCGGATTCGTTTATGGTTGAAGCCGTAAAAGTTAGAGCAATATTATCTAATTCTACTTGAACTTCTGTACCCTTAAATACATCAAAACTCCCAGAGTAGCTAAATGTATTCGCTGCTCCTGTATTCTGGGAGTAGGTTTTTGTTACTTTTGTATGTGCCATTTAGTTCTTAGGGAATTGTTCTACTTGTCTTGATGGGTAGTTAAATTCAAGAATCTCTTGTCTAGATTTTCTCTGCCTATCAGATAAACCATCTTTTTCAGTCTTCAATCTTTGTACATTTTGGAATCCCGGATGATCTTCTTGATTAAGTTTAGCCCAAGCTTTAGCTCTAGCTTGGTTCATTAAATTATCTATTAAAGTATTATGAGGATATTGATTAGGATCTAAATCCCAATTTGCTGGATTCTTACCATCAGCTTGCATTTGAGCTATAGAGTTTTTAACATCATCTCTTGATGCAAGATGGTTTAAAGCTTCTTCTACATTAGCAAACTTTTTAAATCCAACTGTAACTGGTACAGTACCGATTGCATTTTGGAAGTGTGCTCTAACATGAGCATCTTTAGTAAATGAATAGCCACCATAAGCATAAGTAGTAGATTTTAGATCATAGTTACTTTCCATTAATAATCTTCTACCCGGTGTATCGTTTCTAATATCTAATTGTACAGGAGATATAGCATTAAATGATCTACCAATAATATTCCAATTTCTAATAGGTTTACCATTTAATATATCACTCTTTTCTGGTAAAGGTTGTTGTGCTAAGAATTCAGTAGCTTGGTTTCTATTTCTAATAGAAGTCCACATATCAGAGTTTAGTTCTTTCATATGAGGATTAGCCCACTTACCAAATTCATTTCTTAAGCCTGCAAGAGGTACACTATTATTAAGTATATTAGCAGCTGTTTTATCCATTGCTCCCGGTTTCATTTGCATGACTTGCATCATCTGATCTAAACCAGACATATACGTTTTGTTTGTCATACCTCTACCTAAGACAAATGCAACAGCTTGTAAACGTTTCTCAGCCCACTCACTTCCCATTAATTCCATATTATCCCCTATATCAGCAATAGAAGACCATATAACATTATAAGGTTCCATAGCTGTATAGTCAAATCCTACATCACCAATGTATATATGATTAGGTTTCCAACCAGCATTAATCCACTGCTGTTTAAGAGATCTATCAGCAGGACCGCTACCAGTTAATTGGCCACCCATATACATACCACTGATACCCATTACAGTAGCTGCACCTACAGCTTGTCTTCCTGCAAATAGGTTTCTAGCATTAGCTAAATCATTAGCATTCTCTATACCATACTTAAAGAGAGGAGTATAATCATCACCAGTATGTCTTAGAATATCAATAGACTCTTTATGTAAAGCACCTAATAAAGGTGTGCTCTTAAATGAAAGATTTAAACCATTGATACCTGTTCTAGCAAATAGATAGAACGGTTTGACTAATGGTGTAGAATTCATTAATTCATCTAATTTAGCAGCAAAACCTTTTAATTCAGATGTTAGTGTTACTTCTTTGAATTGTTTCTGTAACCAAGCATCTTGACTTAAATCTAAATTACCTTCAGCATCTAGAAGATTTTTATAATGTATATCTTCAGCTTGCTTCATAAGATCTGGAGAAAACTTAGTGTGTGTATCTCCAGCAACTTCTAAAGCTTGGCGCATACCAATCTCTTTAGATCTAGCTCGTGCTAATAACCACTTAAATGTATCATCAGTTGCTGCTAAAGCACGTGGAGACCATGTAAGTAATTTATTATCGTTTAATTTTCTAGCTACATTTGCTATATAGAATGCTGCTTTATCACCTATAGTACCATTCTGTTCAGTCCATTTAGCATATAAATTCCAGTTTTGATCGTGACCTGTTGGTGCTTCTGAATATCTAGTTCTGATATCAGCTAAATCTGCATTATATTTAGCTTTTAAATTCTTTCTAAATACAGTAAATGCTTCAGGTACTAATTCAAACATACCTTTTAGTTTAGCTATTGAAGCTCTTTGACTGGCTATATCATTTGTAAATGGTCTCCGTAGAGTAGCTCCAGCTGCTTCATTAATAGCATTTAAATATGAATTAGTAGTTGTACCAAGAATCGCTCTTAGAGGAGTCTTAGGACCACTCAGGATGCTGCTAACCATAACTCCTTGAAGTTCATGGATCAATGCACCTGTCTTAACTTTACCGTTGAATTCACCACCTCTGATCTTCTGCCTCATCCATGCATCAAAATCTTTCCAGTTATGGATATCATTTGATACTTTAAATACATCTAATATACCTTCAGCTAGTTCATCAGAATCACTATTTTCTAACATCTTCATCATTAACCTAACACCATCTTGTGTTTCATTATGAAGACCTTCTGCTCTCTTTGCTACTATCTGTTCAATCTCTGCAACCATATCATCTGTTAATTTACCTCCATTCTCAGCCATACGCTTGGAAGCAATATCCCATGTGAATTGAGTTTTTTTAACATTTGCTAAACCTGTTACAAGGTTATTTGCAATCCTTCTCATTGGCCCACCAGTAGCAAATATATCATTCTTACCTATCTGCTCACCAGCTGCATTAGCAGTATCTCTTAGTTTCTTTAGAAGACTCATATTAACTGCATCTTGGACTTGTAAGTTTTTAATTACAAATGCTTTAGTCTTACTAAGAGTTTCACCCGGTTTACCAAGTGGAGTATCTGTAAAAGCTTTTCCCCAGAATTCACTAGGGTCTAATGCACCTGCATCTCTACCAACAATCTGTTGAATTCGTTTAAGAGTATTTCTACCATAGTCTCCCATTGTACGTTGTAATGGGTTGAGTTCTTCTAGTTGAGTTTTTAGATTAGGATTATTCCAATATTCATCTACTTTACTATTCAACCAAGGTTCAGGGATTCCACTCTTACTGAACTGTGCTTCTTCAAGTGGTTTTAGTAATGCATCTGTACTTCCACCTTCCCATCCAACGGCACCATCCATCTCATCTAATTGATTATTAATATCTAATATACCACCTCTAACAGGAGCTAAACCTTGACCAGTTTGATTTGGAGTATTTTTAAAGTCTCCATAGGTAGAACCTAAACTAGCATCAGACCATGGATCTTGTACCCAAGGGCTAGATGGTCCTTCTTCTGACATTCTAGATTGAGATCTAGCAGCTTCTATTTTATCTGCTATTTGTTGTTTTCTAGCTTGTAACCAATATTGTGTGTTTCTTAATTTCGTAGTTGCATGTGCAGACCAATCATTTACACTGGTACGCATAGTTTCTAGATGAGGTCTAGCAAATCTCATTCCTTCTGGAATTCCTTTTCTTAAACCTTTAAAGATACCAAATAGACCAACTTGAGCTCCACCATCATATACTAATTCATCACCAACATGTGAAAGCTGCCTACCAAATGGGGTTTCTAAATAATGAGACATTTGCATTCCAAAGATACGAGCCTCTGGATGTGCATCAGCATAGCGTTTTGCAATAGTATTCTCATTATAATAATTACCCATACCTTTCTCTGAAAGATCACGGAACATAGCAACAGGTAAGGTTTCTACAGCTAAAGTACCAGTTGTAGTTAATGCTACTGCACCTATTTTACCTGCTAAAGCTTTTTGAGCTAATGTACTAGGTCCAAGTTGACCACCAGTTGCTATACTTGCAGCTACAGTAGGAACTGCCCAATAGGACATTTCATATGTAAGTGGGTCACTCCAGACTCTATTTGTAGGATGATTAATTGCATAATGTAGAGACATCTCGTCATCATGATTATAGATGTAATCATCTAATTTAGCATCATGTGTTGCAAACGCATCTTCATTAAACCAATCTTCACCTTCACCTTTAGCTCTATCACTCTCTTTAAATCCAGCATGGATCTTTTCAGGAGCTTCTAAAACAGTATTACCAAAATCAAACAAAGCACCAAAAGCATTTTGTCTTGTGCTTTCTCCTTGTTCTTTCATTAGATCATCTGGACCTAACGCTTGTAAACGTCTAGTGCCAGTAAATCTAGCCATATTAGTATCAGTATGAAGTATACCTTTACCACCCATTTGTAGTAACCCTGTTGCAAGGTACTCACGGAAGAAAGCTTTACCTCTTCTAACTAATGATTTATCTTGTAATCCTTGTAACCATTGTTCTGTTAATGCACGATCTTGTTCAGGAGTAAGGTTTAATCTACTCATATCATGCCAATCTGAGATAGTAAATTCACCATCTTGATTGCGATCGTATCTAACTAGAAGTTCATTATCATTACGAATTTGGTTGATTACTTCTAATTGACTTTCTAAGTTATTATCACCGCCATTAGCTTTATGACGTTCCCACATTTCATGCTCTTTAGGTATCCAACTCCAGTTTAAATTTTGAGTTCGAATTATACCTTCAGGTAATGGTTTACCTTCTCTATCCCTAATCATTTCAGTAGGGATATATCCATATTGATTAGTACTGCCTAACATCTGTTCCATAACAGGATTCTTAGCAGCACTACCACCTATATATTCTTGTATATCTTCAGGAGCACCTGCACCTTGCTCAGGAGGAGGAGTTAAACCTAATTGATCTGATACTTGTTCTGTTACTTGAGTAGCAATCTCTGTGACAGGATCTCCTTGAGGTTGAGCTTGAAGTTGCTCTTGACCTTGAGGTTGTTGAGCACCTTCTTCTGCTTCTACTTGTACAGGAGTTCGTTCATCTTGCTCAGGATAAGCTCTATCAATCTCCTCTACATGTTGATCGTAGCCTTCTACTTCAGTAGTAGTATCTGTATTATTAGTAGTAGCTGGATCAAAAGTTAGTTCATCCATTATCTTCTCTCACCTCCAAATACAGGAATATATCTTGGATCTAATGGATCAAGTGGAGGAGGTTTTGGAGGTGTTTTGTCTCTAGGCCACCAACCTTTTCTTTCCAGTTCTAAATACTGTTCATATGTAGTTTCATTTTGTTCAGGTCCAAATCTTAAATTTTCTAGTCGATCCCAAACTGAAGTACCAGTATTGTTATACCCATCTTTTGCTGTATTCATAATATAACGATTATTGTAAACTGATGGATATTGCATAGCTCTAGACATCTTACGACGTTGGATTTCTAGACCTAATGGATCTGGTAGTTTGTTACCTTTATCATCTGTACCTGTAGCTACTTGAACTCCAATTGGTACATGATCTTTATTCAAACCTTCATGGCCTGCAGCTTTTAGTTGAGCATCTACTAAGCCCCACCAACCGCCTTCTCTAGGATTACGACCTCGTGCTATGCCTTGGTAATATGCTAAAGCACCTTTATCCATATAGAGACCTTGAGAACCATATTTTTCTATATTATTTTTGATAGTAGTAATTTGACGATGACCATAATCACCACCAATAACAGTTTTAGTTACAACATTAGCATCATTTAGAATTTCATCTTTAGCATGTTTGATTTGAGAAACTCTAATATGACCGGGTTTTAACGTACGTTCAACACTTTGACCTGCAACTACATATTTACTATTCTCACCATTCTTTTCTATTTCAGTAAGAACACCCATTGCACCCGGTATTGGGTTACCATCTGGATCTTTAGCTTCACCGGGTTGTCCACGTAGAGCTAGATGACTAGCATCTGATGCAGAATAACCCATTGCTACATATCTATTATATTGTACTGCATAATCAGCTTTAGCATTAGCCATAGCTTCTACATAAGCAGGACTCTTCTCATTAGTTTTGATACCCATATTTGTGAAAGCTGTATCAAGATGTGCTTTGATTTTCTTTTCAGCATCAAATTCTTTAAGTGCAGCTTTCTCCATTTTAGTAGCTTTCTCTCTAAATTCTAGAGCAGCTTTAGGATGGAATGCATCTAACTGTTCATTCGATATGTATCCATTTTGGCTTGCCATTAAGGATTCAATTAAATCTTTATCTTCACGTTCAGAACGATCACTAGCAGTTTCATAATCAGAAATCTGTGTCGGTATAGTCAAACCTAATCTACCGTATTGACGTTTATATTCATTTACTTTGTCTGAAGTTAAACCTTCTGGATTATTTCTAGCTTCTTCTATAAATTTATTAGTTGTTTCAGTACCTGCATTTTGTAACCACTTTAATTCAGCATTAGTAGCAGTAACATAACCTGATTTAATTTTTGTTTTGAGCGTATTAAATCTTTGTGGCCATTGCTGTTTAAAAGTAGTACCGGGTTTAGCACCTATTTGTGCAGCCATTTCAGCAGGTATAGGTAAATTACCTATTACATCAGCATATCCGGGGTCACCTAATGCTATACCTTCGGTAGTTAACTGATCCATTACACTAGCCCAAGCACCAGCATTACCTAATACTTGATTCTTATCATCTACAGTAGCTGCTTGTTGTAAGAATAATCTATGTAAATCACTACCAGTTTTCTCTGACCGCTGCCACTCTGCAACAGCTTGTGCTCTAGTTTGACCAGAAGCATCTATATTATACCTCTCTCTAAACTTCTCCATTTGACCATCTTTGGCCTTTTGGATAGATTCATTAGTACCAGCTAATGCTAATAGTTCTGGAGAGAAATTATAGATACCAGATTCTTGCTTAAGTTGTTCAGACATTAACTGAACAGCTGCTTCTTTAAACGGTAGACCTGTTATATTATTTTCACGTAACTCTCTTGGTGTAAAAGTAAAGCCTTGAATTGTAATAGCTTGATCGCTATTCTGCATCATATAAGCTAACTTGTCATCAAAAGACTCATTGAATACTCTAAGTTTTTCTTGAGCATATCCTACCTGAGCCCAAGGAGATAGCTTTGCTAAACGATCAGCTTCAGGGTATACATCAGGACCACTTAACTTAAGCATCTCTGCTTTAATTTCATGATACCTTGTATCTTGTTCTTTAACAGTTTTTAATTCCTGTTGTAATTCAACAAGTTTTGCAGCATCTGCTGTAGCATATTGTTGAGCTTGAAGCTTTCCTTCTTCTAATGCTTTTTCTTTCTGTTTCTCCTGCCACTCTTTTAGTGTTGATGAGAATTCTTTTAAACCACTAGCTATATTCTGAGCATCTCTGATGCCTTGACTTCCGACCTGATTTGCATGCTCAGTTTCATATCTATTAGCAAGGGAGGTATTATAGTTAGAGGCTTGTTTCAGCCTCTCTATGTTTTCGTTATAGGTCATACCTTATACCTCCTATGTTCCGAACCAGCCAGTACCTTGAGATATTCCAAAGTTTGGTCCTGCTGTACCATAGGTTTGCCCAAAGAAATTAGGTTTAGTTACATAAGAACCACTTGTACTTAAGGTACCACCTGTATTAGAACCGACTCCGGGTGCTCCACTACCCATTGCTCCAAACACACTTCCAGCTATACTTAAGAACATACCTGCTCTACTTGGTGGTGCATCCATCAACGGTGGTGGTGGTGCATGTCCATGTATTGGGGTAAATCGAATTTTATCGTAGATATCCCATTGTTTATGATCAACATCAGTTCTGACACGATCTTTCTTGATTTCAGTTTCTTCTTTTGCCATCATTAATTCATTTAGGGATTCAGCTTTTGTAGCTCCCAATTCTCTAGCAGATTTGCCAGCTAATCGGGCTGCAGTGTTACCTGTCATTGTACCAGCATATTCTTTCTCGTACATAGTTCGGATTGCTTTCTCTACTGCAAAATCATGTTTAGCAAAGAGTTTATCCAACTGTTTATCTTGCTCTTTCCATTGATCAATCATGTTTTGGTAGAGCTGATCATATTTAACATCGCCAATCTGGACATCATTCTTCCATCTGGCATTATCTAACATTACTTGCGTTAGATAATTTTGGTTATTTCTTTCGTGGTTTTTTAGCTTTGCTCTGTTACTAGCAGAGACGGCTTGTTCAGCTGCGCCCTGTTGGGCTACTGCTGACGCTACGCCTAATATCGCTGTTGGTTCGCACACGGCAAAATTCTATAAAGGTTATATTGTTGGGACCATGTTCAAGTTCCCTTAAGAACTTAAATCCCAGAAACTTTAGAAGTTTTAGATGAGCGGTATTCCGTTTATCTACAATGTTCCAAAGGAGTTTGTCTTCTCTGCTTTCTATCCATCTCTTAGCATTCTTAGCAAAGAGCATTGGTCTGTCATGAATGACTGGTGTACAGAGCATCCATATTTTACCATCTTTTTCAACTCCAGCCAGTCCGGCAATCCTGCCGTCCGGATGTGTGAAATACACGGTTTCTCCATTAAAAGCATTCATCGGAATAAAGAGAAGTGGATAATGACCGTGGCCTTCAAACACTTCTCTATAATCATCTGGTCTAAGATTGGAGGCTACTTCTACAGCAGCTTCCATTGTAATTGGGTGAATGTATTCAGACACGTGAATAATACTTAGGTGAGTAATCTCCCTCCCAATTCATTGAATGTATTGTTGCAGGGGATGGGTGATTTGATTTGATTTGTACTGTTAAATTTGTGTTTCTATCATAGACTGGTATAGTATGTAAGTAGTTGCTTGCAATAGCTGGTGTACTAGCTAGTATATTATCCCACTCTTTTGATTCAACTGTATATGTATAATCAGCTCTACCCTTACGTTTTAAAGTAACATCTATAACACCCACATCTCCGAAGTCAAAGTTTAATCTATGAACAACTAGAGACCCACGAGTCTCAGAAGCCATTCTATCACCCTCTGGTCTCATTAAATAGATCTTAGGTAGTTCTACTTCAAACTCATACTCATAGCCTATCACAACGTCTGTATTAACTGATGTATTAGAAGCCCCAGCTTCAGTAGAAGTCTTCCAATTTCCCGGTAATGTTACTGTTTGATTAGGTGCTGTACCTGTTATCTTAGCTGCTGGGATATCATAACTTCTGCCTAAAGCATCACTATCTGTTATACAATATGCTGATAGACTTCTAGAACTATAATAACCTGCTCCTAATGTAAACGTTGTCACATCGGTAGCACCATCATAAGTTAGATCACCTGATGCAACTGTTTTTTTAGTATCTAGATGTACCCTATTATCATCTGGTGCATCTCCTATCATCAAAGTATCAGACTTTAATTTTATAGCAAATTTTTCTAGTGTAAATGTAGACCCTGTATTTAGAACTACATAGTATACGTCATCTATAATCTTATGATAGACAAGATTATTAGGTAAAGTCCATCTAAACCATGCTGATTGAGATCTCTTACCTTCTGATTCATGCCATCTATGCCCCCATACTTCATTAGTTGCTGTATGTAATGTACTATCTACACCAAATAAAACGACTTTATTTTCATTAGCACTAGTAATCATACTAGTATTTTGAGGGAATAGATTTCGTACTATCTTACTTTGCTCAGCTATTTGAGGTTCTTCTCTTTGAGAGACAGCTGCTAGTTCAAAGAATCTAGTATATTTACCTGTACTATTTAAGAATCCTATAGTAGTACCTAACTCAATTGGGTTTGTATCTGAGTTAAATGCATAAGAAGATAGGTAACTGATCTTTGCCGTTTCAGGAGTTAATAAAGCTTCAGCACCTGAACTTAATAGGAACTGTTCACTAGCACTAAATACAACTAAACCTCCAGCTTGTTCAACAGCAGAGTATAATCTAGTTGGATAGGTTGAGCTAGACTGTAAATCAATGGGGTCTGCTGGCGATATTGCCATTGCAGTTTTCACCCAGAAATTATAAAAATCATTTACTCTAGATAATATTATATTCTCAGCACTTAACAGGCATATCCTATTTCGGAAGAATGCCATATTATTAATAGTCTGTCCTATAAAGGATGGCTTTGAGTTTGTTATTTCATCACCACAGTCTCGCTTAGCCCAATCAGGATAAGAGAATCTAAATGCACCATTTGTATAAGAAGTATTACCACCACCATTTATAGAAAATGTACCCGGAAGTACTCTTGTAAGTGCAAGTGGCATTGTAGTATTATCTATTTCAATCTCTATACCCGGTTCTGCTACTTCTTCCCAGACACCTTCTCCGTATCGACATGGATGAATCGTAACAGTCTCACCTGCATTGATTGTACCTGATGCAGGATCATTGATAGTAAATGTAGTAGAATTACCTACACTTGTAATAGTATATTGACCGTCTGTAGCGGCTCCACTTGTAAAGTCTAATATAACTTGACTTCCATTAGCTAAACCATGAGCAGATGGTGTACTTATTGTTACTTCATTAGATGATCTACCATATGTACCTGTTTGTATAATATCAGAAGCTATACCTTCAGCTTGAAATCTAAGGAAGTAATCATCTTGATCCTCTTCACTATTAACTACACGTACTACATAACCATGCCGACATGTACGTGGTAAATCAGCTATACTATTAGTTTCACTTGTTGTTATATTTAATAATGTTTTCTCTGGAGTTGATACACCAAACTTATCTTTACTATATAAATGTAAACCATTACCAACAATAGTACATGTAATACCAGTACCACTTATAGCATCTAAAGTTGTTTTTAAATCACCTAATATACCTGCTGCTGATACATGTTCTTCAGCATTAGAAGAGGTAGGATCAGGACGTACCATTGCTATATTAGCTCTGGAAGTAACTGTTACATGATTCTTAATGGTTACAGTAGTTGTAAGTCCCTTCTGTGATGTATGTTGGTGAGTGTCATTTGTTGTCCAACCTTCACCACCAAACTGTAATTTACAATATGGGTTATAGGCATCATGATAATCATCTGTGTCGTCGTTATCTGTAGGTTGAGGAGTACAACGTGTATCCATCTCATACCTAAGATTACTCTTACCACCTGAACTTGCGTTAGGAGGAGAAGTAGATCCAATAGCTGTACCAGTGTTAACTGTTACATATTCTCTACCCATCCCTACGCAATCTCCATTACCAACTTTAGAACCTCCTGATGTACTTGATCCATCTAAAGAGATATCTTCATCTACTACTATACTAGTAGCACGTGGGTATGAATATGTTGTATTATCTGCAGGGTCATATATATCTATTGCATACTGTTTACCATATGCAATACTATCTAGTTGTATAAAAGCTTCAAATGGTTGTGCTGGTTGTAACGAGGCTGCATCTGTTTTCATTGCAACAGTTTTCTTTCTGTTAACAAAGAAAGTTGTTTGGTTAATTGTTAAAGCCTGTATATCAGAAGATTTCTCATCTGATAATGCAGAATTATCTAAATAAGTTGCAACACCTGAACCAGCAATATTTGCATAATCTACAGGTATCTCAACACCGTCACTACATCTCCATATTTTAACAGCACCATTTCCAGCAACTTGTCCAATGTAATGTTCTGTAAGATCTGTGTAAATATGAAACCATTTTGCATGAGCTGCAGTTGAAGGTGTTATTGAATTTATCAGTGAACTTCCCGGACGTTTAATTAACTGCTCAACTACATCAGGAAAGCCATTAACTAGATCAACAACTTGACCCGGAAATTTTTGCTCATCAGGTTGAGTTGATATACCTAGGACATAGTTACCAATTTTTTGTGTGACACTTGCCATTATCTTCTTAGTGCTTGATAAGGTTTATAAGATTGATATGCTGATTCATCAGGCCAGCCCATAAAGTTATGGTCGCCTTGATTGCACTCATATTCTAAACATGCAGCTCTTGCTTGCAATTCAAATGTAGATAACATACCTTGAAGTTCTCTATTGGATACCAATTGAACAGCTGCTCTACCTGACGCTTTATATATTATATACCTTTGGAATACTGAAGGTATATCTTCAAAATTAAGTAGTCTAACTACGTTAACATAGAAATAATCATCATCTGGATATTCAAATGTATGATCAACTCTGTCATACATTTTCCAAATACCATCTGAATCCTTACGTCTTACAAAGTCACGTGTTTTGTCCCATGCATCTTCATTATCTATACGGATAACATCAGATGAAATTATTATTTTATTGTCATTTGTATTTACATTCTCTTTAATGTGATATTCTAAATTAAAAGTCCAACCCTCATTCTGGACGTCTTGGTTTACCTCTTTCAATATGTTATATATAAAAGATATTTCAGGGTTATTAAAATCTATACCAGAGATAGGTGCTTGACCAATACTACCAAGAATTGCATTCACTGCGGATAGTTCGGTATCGATGGTTACAGTCGTGGTAGTCATAGTTAAGAATTATAAATAAAAAAAGGGAGGTAGTGATACCCCCCTTATCAGTTAAGTGTATTGTCCAGCAACTACAGCGCAGGTATCAGTTACACCTGATGATCCTACGGTTGCATATGCTAGTCTTAAGTTTTTAGTTGTGGAAGCGACAGCTGATGCGCTGCCTC
>VTLG01008954.1_pt1 | contig 17228 bp, 6 predicted proteins | sample 4694571 | NCBI WGS metagenome assembly VTLG01 (sample SAMN12604809, study PRJNA352737) | marine metagenome | biome: ENVO:00000447; feature: ENVO:00000209|ENVO:00000569|ENVO:01000036; material: ENVO:00002151; isolation source: viral sequences binned using virsorter ...
CCTTAATGGTTGCTAAGTATGCGTTAGGACATGGCATCTTAAGACCAGAATGTGCAGCTACTATTAAGCTATCTGCTTCTTAATTTCAATTTATAGGGTATCTTATTATTAGATACCCTTTTTTTATTATCATGCCAGAAGGAAAAGCTTACAAAATTAGTAAAAAGAAAAAGAAAAAAAAAGGTGGGAGAGATTCACTTAAAATAAAAAAGTACTAAACAATGACTGTAGCTGCAACCACTGAACTTGAAGCTGTCAATATAATGATGGCTGCTATAGGTGAATCACCTGTAAATACTTTGACAGGTACACTACCTGCTGATGTTGTAATGGCTAGGTCTACTTTGACTGAAGTAAATAAAGAAGTACAGTCTGAAGGCTGGTCTTTTAATACTGAAATAGATGTAACCCAACAAAGAACAGATGGTACAAATAATATTGATTTGAGTACTGATGTTTTAAGAATTGATCCTAATATTCATCAACACCCTACGATTGATGCAATACAAAGAGGACTTAAGTTATACGACAGATTAAATAATACTTATATATTCAGTGAAGATCTTATTTGCACTATTGTTTATTTAAGAACTTTTGTTGAAATACCAGAACCAGCAAGAAGATATATAACAATAAAAGCTGCAAGAATATTTGTAGATAGACTTGTTGGAGATCAAGGATTAAGAACTTATACACAACAAGACGAAACAAGAGCAAGAGCAATCTTAATGGAAACAGATTATGCAAATGCAGATCATAATTTACTAAGAGGAGATCCTTCTCTTACCAGTATCTTTGATACTTACAATCCTTCTAGTGCTTTAATTAGATAACTATGCCTGTTATTTCAAGAGCTATACCTACGCTATTAAGAGGTATATCACAATCTTCTGATGCCTTGAAGCAACCAGATCATGCTGATATACAAGATAATGCAGACAGTAATCCTGTTCTTGGTCTTACAAAACGAAGTGGTTTTCAATATGTAACAGCATTATCTTCTTCAACTCTTGGCAATGTTCATATACAAACTATAAATAGAGATGCTAATGAAAGATATGTAGCTGTATTTAGCAATGGAAATGTACAGGTTTTTGATTTAGCAGGTAATTCTATTAATGTTAATAAACCAGATGGTACAACTTATTTAAATACTTCAACACCTAGAAGTGTAATAAAAACAGTTACTATTGCTGACTTTACTTTTGTTGTTAATACTAGCATCACAGCAGCTATGGACTCTACACTTAGCAGTGGTACTGGCACTAAGGCGATTATATTTATTAACCAAGCAACAGCAAATACGACTTATTCTGTAACGATAGATGGGGTAACAGTTACAGATAATACTTCTGGCGATTCTACTCTCAGCACAGATACGATAGCTACTGATTTAAAAACAGGATTAGATTCTGGACTAACTGGTTTTACTATTGAAAGAAATGGTCCTGTTTTATATGTTAGAAAAAATGATAATTCTAATTTTTCTATAGATGGTAGTGATACTCAAGGTGATACCAAGATGACAATAATAAAAGATTCAGTACAAAGGTTTACTGATCTGCCTACTGTCTCTCCTAATGGTTATGTTGTAGAAATAAAAGGAGATGATGATACTAACTTTGATAATTATTATGTGAAATTTGTCACGAATAATGGTGGTACTTTTGAAGAAGGACAATGGGAAGAAACTGTAGAAGCTGGCATACCTTTTAAATTTAACTATGCAACAATGCCACACGTTTTAATACGTCAAGCTGATGGTGAATTTAGATTTGCAAGGGTAGATGGAGATGCTTATACAGCAGGAGGTGTATCATTTAACTTACCCAAATGGGGAGAAAGAACTGTAGGTGATATTGTTTCTGCACCTGACCCTTCTTTTATTGGTAACACAATTAATAATGTATTCTTTTTTAGAAACAGACTTGGATTTCTTGCAGGTGATAATGTAATACTTTCAAGAGTATCAGAGTTTTTTAACTTTTTTCCTGAGACTGTTGTATCTGTTCTGGATAACGAACCTATAGACGTAGCTGCTTCTCATACAAAAGTTGCGATACTGAAAAGTGCAGTAACTATGGGAGAAAAACTTATCTTATTCTCTGAACAGACGCAGTTTGTATTGACCAGTTCAGCAGATAACCTTACTCCCAAGACAGCTAACGTAATAGTAGTAACTGAATTTGAAAGTAGTGCAGCATCACAGCCTGTAGGTTCTGGTACTTCTATTTATTTTTTAACTCAAAAAGGTTCTTTTGCTGGTATTCGAGAATATATAATTCAAGGTGAATCACAGATAAGAGATGCAGCAAATATTACTATTCATGTTCCAAGACTGATACCAAGTAATATTTTTAAAATGGCTGTATCAACTAACCAAGATATTCTTGTTTTACTAGGTTCAGACAACCCTAATAAATTGTATGTATATAGATGGTTATATGGTGCAGAAGGACAGAAAGCTTTAAGTAGCTGGTTTACTTATACAATAAATACTAATAGATCTATATTAAATATTGATTTTATTGGTACAGATTTATTTGCAGTAATAGAAGAAGCAAACAAAGTTACATTAGAAAAGATACCATTTGAAACTGAATTTAATGAAACTAACGCTACTTTTGAATATCACTTAGATCATAAGGTAACAGAAGCAACTACTGGTGTAAGTGTAGCTTTTAGTAGTGGTGTAACTACATTTACAGTTCCTTATAGATTAAGAGCCAATATGAACATTGTTGGTCGATATTTAGCAAGTAATGAAACAAGTACATATATTGATAGTAACGGTACGACTAGAACTTTAGTAGCAGGTTCAGTAATACAAACCACAAACTCTACTGATGGTTCTACCTCTACCATTACAGCCACAGGAGATTATAGAAATAGTAAATTTATTATTGGTGAACCTTATGAAATGCACTATAGATTTAGTAAACAAAGATTAACAGAACAAGGTGCTGGATCGCCAGAATATGTAGGGGGTAGATTGCAACTACATCATTTTTATATTAAGTATGAAGATGCTGGATTTTTTAAAGTAGAAGTAACACCAGAAAATAGAAGCACATCTATCTATGAATTTACTGGCAATATATTAGGTACAGCATCTAGTACGATAGGACAGATAAATTTAGATACAGGTACTTTTAGAGTGCCGATTATGAGTAAATCAGATAGGGTTGATATAGATGTAAAGAACAATACTTTTTTACCTACAAGATTAGCTAGTGCAGAATATGAAGGGGTATTTCACATGAGGAGTAGAAGAATATAGTGGGGTATTTAAGAAAATCAAACCTTAAAGATTTTAAATATGTGGTAGATAACATGAGAGTTATGGATAAAATTGAAGCTTTATACCAAACAGGCATGAGTCCAGAAGATGCTCTTAGTTATACCTTTTTAGGTAGTAAAACTAATATGACGGTTGCTGATGATAATGACCAACCAATAGGATTATGTGGAGTACAACAAGATGGTTGTATATGGTTTGTTGCTACAGATGAATTGTTTGATAATAAAAAATATAGAATACAATTAATAAGACAGGGCAAAGAATGGGTTGATAATCTACTTGAGTCTTATAAAATACTTTATAATTATGTATATGCAGAAAACAGTTCTGCTATAAAATGGTTAAAAGCTCTTGGGTTTACTTTTATAAAGTTACATGAGAGCTATGGTCAACAAAAAAAACCTTTTTACGAATTTCTGAGGATTGCCTAGATGTGTGTTGGTGCTGCATTATTAGGAGGTGTTAATACCGCAGGTGCAGCGTTAGCATTTAATGTTGGCTTGGGTCTTACTGTAGCCAATGCTTTTGTTCAAAGGTCTGCTGCTCAAAGTGCAGCCGATCAAACTTATAATCAGGCTTTAATAGCACAACAATCAGCAGAAGCCGATAAAAGACAAAAACAATTAGCTCTTTCTGAAAGAAAAGCAGAAGAAGAAAAGTTTGCAGCACAAGATAAGTTTGCAAAAACTATTGATGCTTTACAAGCAAGCCGATCTATAATAGCTTCAGAACAAGCTGGTACAACGATAGGATTATTATTGATGGATCAAGAAAGACAAGCTGCTAATTATAGAGAGAAGATAAATCAAAGTTTAGAGTCAATGCAAAGACAATATTTGTTTAATGTTGAAGCAACAGAATCAGAATTTGCAAGTAGAAGAAATCAACTTCAAAGTAATATTAATGAAGCTTATAATGCAATACCAAGTCTAGGTCAGACTCTATTAAATATTGGTACTCAAGGTGTTGGTATGTACCTTAACGCACAAGTTTAATTATGGTTTTACAAGTCGGCACTACAAGTTTTCAAAGTACAGCAGGTCAAAGCTCTAGACAACCTGTAAATACTTTTGTTGAACCTGTAAGCGTATTACCTAAAACAGGCATAATGGAGTTAGCTGAAACGCTGCAATCTATCAACCCTACACTACAAAAATTTGTAAACTTCACAATACAAAAAGAAAAGCAAAAAGGAATATTAGAAGGTCAAAATCAAATCTTAGGTTCTACTCCTATTGAAATAAATAAAATAAAAAAAGAATTAGAAAAGAAAGAAGGTAAAAGATTTGCTAGAAATTTTGTTGGTGGAAATATATACACACAATATGGAATAGAAAAACAACTAGCAATAAATTTAGGTAATGCAGCAGAAGCAAAAACTAAAAAGTTTTTTAATGAATATCAAGTAAATATTAATTTACCTAATGGAGAAACAATACAACAACCTCTATCACAGTTTGATGTTGACTCACCACAATTTGACGCAGCAATAAATGAATTTCAAGAAACAAATTTACTTGATGTAAAAGGAATTAGACCTGATATATTAAATCAACATTTTTTACCAAGACAAAATTTAGCTTTACAAAAAGCTATTGGCAAACATACAGAAGATAGAGCCGATCAAAAAATACAATTAGCTACTACAACTTTTTCAAATTCACTTTTAGGTAGTTGGAATAATATAGATAACATCAACGATAGTATTGAACTCAATGTTATAGATGATAACTTTGTTGATGATGGTTCTGGTCTATCCCAAGCAGAAAGTATTGCTCTTAAAGAAATTCAAGACAATGCAGATTATATGGCAAGTATTGGGCTAAGTGAAGCTGTATCACCTGCAAGTTTTAAAAATTATATTACAAGTAGCGTGAATACAATTCTTCAATCATATAAAGATTCTGATATGAGTGAATTAGAAGCTATGGAAGAGATAGATGATTTTATAGATTTTATAGGCAAAGTAAAAGTAGGACCAAAAGGTCTTACTAAAACAGGACAGATAGTACAGAAAGATTTAAAAAGTTTTCTTGATGCAGATAATACTATAGTAAAACTAAAAAAAGAAATCTTTAAAGAATTAAATAGTCTAGCAAAACAAGAAAATGATTTCTTAGAAGCAGCAAAACAAAATGATATTAATAACAGATTAGATCAATTAGATTTTGCTAGTGATGATCCAGAGGTTATACAAAATAATGCAAGAATAATATCTGCTTTAAAACAAGATTATAAAAATGAAATAGATTTTGTTGATACACAGGTTACTCTTAGAAACTTTAATGTAGATGGTTGGTTTTTAAACTTTCAAAAAAGATGGGTTAGTGGTGAGTTTGATGGCAATAAGTTAGCTGCAAGAACAGAGTTAAATAATTTTATGATTTCACTAGGTTCTAGTGCGACAAAAGAAGATAAAGGAGAATATACAAGATTAGATAATCTTGTTAAGAGTCAATCAGGGCAAGGGTTATTAACACAATATCCAGAGATAAAAGGAGTTATAAAGTTTGGAGAAAAGGTTTTAAGTGAAGAAAAAAATGGTTTACTTTTTTTAGAAGGAAGTAGAGTACAACAAAAGTATGATCTTGATACTAAATTTCAAAAAGAAGTAGAAGCAGTTGTTGTAGATACAGAAATTTCAACACAACAAAAAAGAAAAATAGTTGATGATCTTATTAGTTTTTATAAAGAACAAATTGGAAATATTGAAAATCAAACTTATACTTTTTTTGATGGAGATAATAACATTAGTGGATACAAACGAAATGAAACTAACAATAATCTAGAGTCAAACTCAAATGAAACTAATAGTATGGTAGATGCTTTAAATTTAAGCAGTTTAAATACACCAGAAAATCAAAGAATAGTAAGTGATGTTGTTAATACATTAGGTGGTAGAGATGGCAGCTTAATTGCTATGGCTAATCCTACAGATACAGAAACAACTACGATAGTAGGTTCTGAAGAACCAAGTGGAGTAAAAAGATTTGAAGCCAACTTTCCTGTCTTCTATAAATTAGCTAAAGATGCAGGTCATAAGTTTCCAGAAGTAACAGCAGCACAGGTGATGTTGGAAACATCAAATGGTGCTGATCCTTCTGCTACAAACAATTATCTAGGTTTAAAAGCAACACAAGATGAAACTGATAGAGGTGAAGCAACTTTACAAAACACCCAAGAAAATATTGAAGGTAAGAATATTGATATAGAAGATAATTTTAAAAACTTTAATAGTTTACAAGATATGATGAGTCAATATAAGACACAGTGGAATGATGACTTTATGGGAAGAAACGGTACTGTTAATGTAGATACTGCTGAAGAAGCAGCTAAATTGTTACAAGCAAATGCCTATGCAACTGATCCTGATTATGCCAAGAAAATTATGGAGCTAATCAGAGATGCAAAACGTAATCCACCACTATTTTAGATATGACAGATTCAGCAATTTCTAACCAGTTTAAAAATAAAAATACTTTTGAAGAAGATCAAAGTCTTATAGATTTTGATACTACATATAATTTAAGTGACACTATTAACAATTTTTATATAGATGAAAATGATCCTATAGATTTTAACTTTGAAGAAATAAATAAAACTAGAAAAACCTTTGCAAGCTTAACAGAACCAACAAAAGAAAAACAAAATTTAAAAGGTTTAGCTAAAGGTTTAGGTCTAGAAATAGGTGTTGGTATCGGTGCTGATTATGCACTTGCACCTTTATTAGCTTTTGGTCCTTTTGGTGTAGCAGCTTATGGTGGAGGTCAATTTAGTGCTGGTTACTTTGCAAACATACAAGCACAAAAATTAAGAGGAGTAAAAGAAATTAGTCAGGCAGAAGCCATATCTGCTGGTCTATTTCAAATGATACCTTTTGGTTCTACAGCAAAGATAGGTAAAGGTGGGCTTAGAAAAGCTGCTATGCAAGGTGCTGGTTTTGCTACAGGTGAAACTTTTGTTAGAGACTTATTAGGAGATGATGTAAGTCGTGATGAATACTTAGCAAGTATAGGTTTAGGTGGTGGTTTTGGTGTAACTTTTAAAGGTTCTATAGATGGATTAGGTTCTATATTTAAAAAAATTAAAGATAAAACACCAGCAGAAGCAGATAAACTTTTGACTAAAAAAGATAAAAAAATTATTGATGAAGCTGTAAATAATTTAGATCAAGTAGGCAAGAAACAACAAACAGACTTACAGAATAAAGGAGTAAATATTGACAAGAAGAATCAAGTTGTTACAAGACCTTTTGTAATGCCTAATCAGTTCAAGAGAACTAAGCCTAATTATGGTAGTGCTTCTATAGTTTTTGAATCTGATTTTGATAAGCTTGCTTGGTCTTTAAGACTTGGTAAAAAAAATCCACCACAGAAAGAACAAGAAATGCTGCAAGCCTTTATATCACAAGGCTTTACAGAAAAAGAAGTAAGGCTACATGGTGCAAATATACATAAAAAAATTAAAGGTATTGTTACTGAAAAGACAGGAAGTGCAACTGCATCTCCTAGTAATACAAAAGGTTTGACTATTGAAGTACCAGCAGATGCTAAGTATGCAGGTGAAGTACAAACAACACTTAATAAGTTAGATAGTAAAAAACAAGACTTAGGAGATACAACTAAGAATCCACAACAAATATCTTTTATAAAAAGTTTAAAACCAAAACAACAGAAGACTATACAAGAAATGGTAAAAGTCTTAAAAGATGCTGACGTTTTTACTGGTTCAAAGAGTCAACAACAAACCAAACTAGAAGGTTTGGGTATGTTTGATGATGGTATTGTTAAATTATCTAATACAAAATTTATTAAAGAATATGGTCAAGCATATTCAAAACTTTACAACTTAGTACCAAGTGATTCTTTAAATTATGCAATAGCTCAAACTATTACATTACAAACAGAAGAAGTGGCTAATGTAAATAAAAGATTGATAGAAGCGATAAAAACAAAAAATACAGGATTGATAGATCAATCTATAGATGAATTAGCAGAATCATTAATAGGTGTAGAAGAATGGTTAAAGCTTGGCATACCACTTAGAACACAAACTGCTAGAACTTTAAAATCTTTTGGCATGAAGCCTGAGTCTGGTATTGAAGGCAAAACTGTTGATGAAGTAATGAACTTAACGCCAGCAGAAAAATCAGCTTTGACAGAAAAGCAGCCTGATATAGAAATGGACTTAAATCAAAGTATTTTACAGAATGAAAAATTTAGGACAGATTTAAAAGATGCCTTAAAAGAAGCAACAGAAACAGATGACTATTCTGAGTTGGTTAGATTGACGACTGATTTAAATACAGCATCAGGTAGTGTAGAGAAAATGGTTGCTATAAAAAATGCTGATGCTTTTCAAATAGGTAAAAAATTTGGTAAAGCAGCAAGAATATATAACGAAATTGGTATAAATGCTTTACTGTCTGGTCCTACTACACAAAAAATAAATTTATATTCTGGTGTAGCACAGACATTTTTAAAAGCTTTTAATAACTTTAGTGGCTCTACAAACTTTACGGAATTAGAAGCTGCTAAAAGACATTTATTTGCTTTATTCCAAAACTTTGATTTTGCTTTAAATGCTTGGAAAAGATCATGGGATATGGAAGATAACTTTATAAATTTAGGAAATATCAAAGGAGAAACAAGTCAAAGATATATGATTTCTTCAGATAAACCATATTTTCCTTTTAAAGCATACGATAGGTTTGGTAAGTTTATTAGATTGCCTAGTCGTTTGATGACAGCTACAGATGCTTTAGTTCAAGCACCTAACATATTAGCTGCTGCTAATTATCAAGCATATATGGAAGGAGTAAAGCTTGGTAAATCAGGAGATGAATTAAATAAATATATAAAGAGTCATATTGATGGAATTATTAGTTACTTTTTAAAAAATTCAAAAGGAGATGTAGGCAGACTTGAAATGATAGATGGTCAAGAAGTTTTTACTCCTGATACAGTAACGCAAAGAATTTTAACTAATGCAAAAGAATTTGGTAAACAAATTACATTTACACAAGACATAAGAACGGAAGATATTTTTGGTGGACTTGCATCTAAGCTAAATAATTTAGCAGTACAGAATCCTGTTGCTAGATTTTTCTTTACTTTTACAAGAACACCAACAAATATTATCAAGGAAGTCATGAGATATACACCAGTATTAAATACACCAATAAACAAAAGATTGCCTAATGGAGAATACCAAAATATAAATCCTTTTAATTACGTTTTTTTAAATGAAATGAAAACAGACTTATTAAGTCCTGACCCTTTAGTAAGAGCAAATGCAATAGGTCAAATAAGAATGGGATATGCGTTTGGATTATTACTTGCTGGTCTTACTTTTGATGATTATTTATTGTCTGATTATGACTTAAATAAAGATCAACCACCGCATTTTAAATTAACAGGTGGTGGTCCTAATTATTTTACAAAAGAAGGTGCTGCAATGTTTATTTCTATGTATAAAGATGGTTGGCGACCTTATAGCATGGCATACCTTAAATATGATGAAAATGGTGAACCAATGTTTAAAAATGGTAAACCAATGTATGAATATAAAACTTATGAAAATTTACCAGACCCAATAGTTTCATTTGTAAGAATGATGGTTGATTTTACACAAGGTGGGCCTTTTGTAAAAGATAAAGAATTTGGTGAATTTACTGCTAATTTTTCAGCAATCATAGGCCGTAATCTTTTTAACAGAAGTTATACACAACAAATAAACGAAGCTATAAATTTATTTTCTGAAATACCTTCAGTCGGTAAAAATGTAGATCCAGAAGACAACATACCTTATACACAAAAGAAATTTTTAGATTATATAGGCAGACAAGTTGCTGGTAGATCAATACCTTATTCAAGCTTTGCCAGTAAATTACATAGACTACCTGCTGACTTGTTAACTGAAATGGGTTTTACAGAAGAAGAAGCAAGAGAACTAGCAGAATCAAAAGGAGATTACAGTAAATTAAGATGGTTTATGAAACCAGATACAAAGACAAGAGCAGGGGATTTAGCTAATGAAAGTATAGATTTTGGTGACGAAGAATTTAATCAAGCTAGTATTTATTTACAAATTTTAGATAATATCAAAAACAAAGCACAAGAAGTTATACCTTTCACTTATGGAGGTAAAGCACCTTTACAAATAGAACACGTTACTGGTGATGCAATAACTTACCCTCAAAAAGAAGGTGCAGATTTATTGTCTTTAGCAAGACATAGTACAAGTAAAAATCATAAATATTATATGGCTACTCAACTTATAGGTAGATTATTACCAGAACCACCTGAAATAATAAGAGGTTCTAAATTTAAAGGAGTAGGTAGTAAAAACTTTGTACCAAAAAAATTAGATAAATATGAATACAATGCTTTAAAAATATATGTAAATAAAACTACATTAAGAATGGGTGGAAGAGATGTAACCTTAAAACAAGCTTTAGATAATTATTTTGATGGTAGGTTTATGGGTAATGATTACAAAGCAAACAAAGCAATTATTGAAGAAAAAGGTTTAGGTTCACCCGAAGGAGAAATGGCAGCAGAAAAAATTTTTCAAACAATGAACAAGATTAATACTAAATTTACAAACAAAGGAATATTAGAATACACAAGAGATGTAATAGGCAATGATGAATTTACTGATAGAATCAAAGCAAAGCAAAATCTACAAAAAAATTATTTTGATAGATTAACTGAAACAATGAAAGAAATGAACATTGGAACCTTTTAATTATGGCTACTAACACTGCTGCATCTTTTTCTACACCTACTGCTAATGGTACTGCTGGTCCTTTTAATATAGGTTTTACTTACCTTGCACAATCAGAAATAGATGTAACAGTTGATGGTGTTTTAAAAACTCTTAATACTCATTATATTTTTCATAGCACTACTCAAATATCTTTTACTTCTGGTAACTTTCCTAGTGCTGGACAAGCTATAAAATTTCAAAGAAATACAGATTTATCAGCTAAAAAAGTAGACTTTCAAAATGGTTCTGTTTTAACAGAAGCAGATTTAGATAGTAATAGTGACCAAGTATTATTTGGTTTACAAGAGTTTGTTGATGAAATAAATAATAATGTCATCAAAAGAGATGGTACACAAACAATTACTAATAACCTTGTATTTGAAGGATCTTCTGATGATGCAAATGAAACTACTTTAGGTGTAGTAAATCCTACTGCTGATCGTACAATAAACCTACCTAATGTATCTGGTACTGTTGTCACTACAGGTGATACAGGTACAGTCACGACTGATATGATTGGCGATGACCAAGTTACACCTGCAAAGATAGGAAATGCAGATTTAAAGTCTTTATCTAACTGTCAAACAGGAAGTGCTGCTAGTCTTGCTAATTTAACAAATAATGAAGTAGCAATATTAGATGGAGCAACAGTAAGCACTACAGAACTAAATACTTTAGATGGTGTTAATAGTACTCTTACTGCATCTGAACTAAACACACTTGATGGTATTACAGCTTCTACAGCAAACCTTAATCAGTTAACAGGTAAAGAAGTAGAAACTTCTGTTACAGGCAACAGCAATGCAAAGATACCAACATCAAAAGCTGTTAATGATCTTGTACTTGCCGTTACAAATGCTTTAGGTGGTTTTGTTGCGATAGCAAATGCAACATCTTTTCCTACTTCACATCCTGATCCTAGTGATAATGCTGGTACTGTAGTTTCTATAACTGATGCCAACGGAATAGTTGTAAACAGTAGCGGTGTTGCAACTATATCTAATGGTGCTGGTAGTTCTACTGTAACTATAAATGGATTTCCTACTGATCTACGCAGTAGAACTTTAGGTAGTGGTATTGGTTTGCAGGTACAAACAACAACAACATTACATACTTACGATTACCATAAAGCATTAATAAAAGAATCAGACCTAGTAAATTTTAGTGCAGATGTAGATAGCTTCAGAAGTAGGTACAGAGTTGTTAGTACTACACCTACATCTGATAATGATAAAGGAGATATTATTTATAGAACATCTGATGATAAGTTACTTATTTATAACGGAACAGCATTTCAAGATCCTTTAATTGGTAATTTTCATATTAATACACTTAGCAGTTATAACGGCACTGGTGGAAATACTGCAACCTTTAATGGCAGTGCTTATAGATTTAATATTAACCATGCACCAGAACAAGCCCAACAATTACTTGTAAGTATTAATGGTGTTATACAAAAACCTAATAGTGGTACAAGTCAACCAAGTGAAGGCTTTGCTCTTAATGGTGATTCAATAATATTTGGTGCTGCACCTGCCAGTGGATCAGACTTTTTTATAATTACTATTGGTAAATCAGTAAATATAGGTGTTGTAAGTGATGGAACTATTGATGATGCAAAGGTGGCTAGTGATGCAAGTATAGAAGGAACAAAAATTAATCCTAACTTTGGCAGCCAAAATATAAGCACAACAGGAACTTTAGGAACTGGTGATATAACAATATCTACAACTGCACCTTTAATAAAATTTGATGAGAGTGACCAAACTACAGATTATTATATAGTTGCCAATAACAATACTTTAACTTTAGCTAGAAATAATCTTAACACTCCAAACCATATACAGAAATGGAACGCAGATGGTCACGTTGACTTTTTAACTAACGTAGATTTTGCAAGTGGTATTGACGTATCAGGAATACTAACAGTACAAGATGCTTCTGGTAGTGACCCTACTATGCAGATAAATCATTCTGATGCTGACGTAACAGGAGAATTTTTAAGAGTAGGAAGAACAGATCTTTCTACAATTAGGTATCATTCTATAAAGGCAAAACATGGTGGTGCTGCTACAGCTAATTTAATATCTTTTAATTTACATAATGGAAGTACAACAACTTCACAAACAGAGGTTTTAAAATTAAACGGTGATGGAAGTGTAGATTTTGCTGGTAATTTAACCCTACCTGATAACGGAAAAATTATATTAGGTGATGGTGGTGAATCTGATTCGTTTATTAGTTTTGATGGTGCAAATTTACTAATTAAAGAAACAAGTGCTACTGGTAGTTTGCGTTTAACAGGGCAAAATATATTTTTGACAAACCCAAGTCAAAGCGATGAAGTTTATTTAAAGTGTAATGGTGGAAACACTGCAAGGAGTGTTGAATTATATCAAGCAACAACTAAGCGTTTAGAAACAACCTCGACAGGCGTAGATGTCACTGGTGGGGTTACATGGTCAGCCCAAAGTAACGTCACTGGAACGATAGATTTTGCTGCTGATACGTTAGCTGCACATACACCTACTAAAACTGGTTCTGGTACTGGTACTGAAACTAATGTTGCAATTGCTTTAAGAAGAGGCCATCAAATAGCTGTACAGCATAATGGTTTTGTAAGAAATATGATATCAGTCAATTCAAGTAAAGACATAGAAATAGGTCAGAACAGCACAGGCTCGATTGAAAATATAAAACTGTTACCTGGAAATGCTGGAGGAACCGTACAATTATTTTATGACGGTGCAACGTACAGCACTCCAAAACTAGCTACATCTGCTACTGGTGTAGATGTTAACGGCACAATTAATATTTCGCAATCAGGTTCAAATAATACAGCAGGTCTTAAAATTTTAGATAGCAGTAGCTCTAGTGCTGCACCTTTTATAGAAGTTATTGGAAAAAGATCAGATGGTAATGATTCTCAATGTTTTTCTGGAAAAGTACATTTAGCTATACATAGAACAAATGCAAAAATTGATAATGGAAAAGTTTTAGGCACTGTTGCTTTTGGTGGTAATCATACAGATGATTCAATATCAAATATTTTATATAGTGCATCAATATCTGGTATTGCTAGTAATAGTTTTGATGCTGCTGATGATATGCCAACTGATTTAGTATTTTTCACTGGATCTACAGGTAGAACTCAGGGACAAGCTAACGTCACTACTGGTGATGAAAGGATGCGGATAAAAAGTGATGGAGCCGTAGAACTTACTGAATCACTAAAACTTTTCAATAGTAAGAATTTAAATATTGGAACGAATAACAGACTTGTACTTAAATATGATGGTGTTTCAAGAGTGCAATCTGATGCAAAACCTTTATATTTAAAAGGTTTAGATGGATCAGCAACACAAGCTGGCATCACCATGTATAAAGGTGGTGGCAGTGAAAAGATGTTTGAAGCTTTTAATGATGGTGCTGTAAAACTCTATTTTGATAACGGTGAAAAACTAGCCACAACTACTGATGGCGTAGATGTTACTGGAAATGTAGTAGCCACAGCTAGTTTACGAAATTTAGTTCCATCAGATTTTTGGAACTCTGGTAGTCATTTTGCAGTTGGTGATTTGGGGCATATATCAACACATGGTGGTTTTGAATTTACTATTACTTCGGGTGGTTACAGAAGGCAAGTTAGCGGTGTTGGAAAATGGAAAGATGTGGCAGTAGATGGTGTCGGTGGGTTTGGCTGTCAAATTGCTTTAGCACCGAAAACAGGAAAGATACACCTAAGAAGTAACTCAGGGTTATCTACTGATGACAATAATCCTAGCAATGCTGGGCTTACAGATAGATTAGTTGTAGATCAAGGAGGAATAACTGTCACTGGTGGAATTGGTCTTTCAGGTGCTTTGCTTGTTGGAAATGAAATTAATATGTTTAACGGAACAACAAATTCACATAGATTTATTGATTGCGGTTTAGGTGACGGTAATAACTTAAGAATAAGAGGTTGTTCTGGTGGTGATACTGCACATGAAAACATGATTATTGCCACTAGAGGTGGAGGTGTAAATTTATACTATGACGGAGTAACAACTGCAAAGCTAGAAACAACTGCTAGTGGTGCAGTTGTTAATGGGGAATTAGATATAAGTGGTGCTAGCTACGCAAGAACAATGTATCAAATTAGCGGTACAGATACTTGGTCAGTTGGGTTAAGAAATAGTGCTGGTGGTGATACAAATTATCATATATTTAGAGAAACTGGTCACACTGGAGAAGTTGAAATAAATGCAAAAGTAAACGCAAATAGTGGGCTTGATGTAAGTGGGTCTATAAATTGTAATGGAAATACAGTATGGCACGCTGGTAATGACGGTTCGGGTAGTGGGCTAGATGCTGACTTATTTCAAGGATCAGATAAGATTTATTTTTATAGAGAAGTTGCTTCTGCTTCAGCAACAGTTGGTTCTGGTTGGATAACAGTTGCAGAAAATACAAGTACTAGAAAACATGGTGAAATTTTTGTAAGCGATTCAGAAAGTGGAGATCATGCGTTTATTAGAATTGATTGGATGCGGTCTTATTCAGATAGTACTTTTACTGTTTTAAATACAGGTGGTCATAATAACAGGATTACAGGTGTAAGAGTCTTATCGGAAGATGCGGATGATGTTTACGGAAATAAAAAATTACAAATATATGGAACAGTTCAATCTACTTATAGAGTTGCCATAAAACAGGTACAAAACCAAGCAAATTGGGGAAATCATACTGTTGTAACACCTGTTGTACAAGATACTATTACAGGTTATTCAGTTCATGGTTCTGCATTAGAAAATTTAAATACTTATCCTTTTGCACAGGAAGAAGGCATACAGGCAGGGGCTAATGGTATTAAATCATTAGGTGATGTAATAGCAACAGGCGATGGCACGTTTGATGACACCAGAATAGGTGAGTGGGCTGGTAATAGCAATTTCACTGGAGTGTTACATAAAAATCAGTCAGGCAGTGAGTATATGATGATTAGTAGTGGTAGTAGCACCAGTGGTCACACATATATAAGTGCTACAACTGGAATGAGTGTAGTTATAAGAGGTGGTAATAATACCAATACAAACCAAATAGAAGTTCAACCTACAGGTGGAATAAATTTAACTGCTGCGAATAATGTAAATATATTAGACGGCAATATTAGTTTTGAAAATAACTCCGATGACCACCCATATATCAGAATGAAAGGTAATAATCATAGAGTAAAGTATGGTGTTTTTAATAGCCAAACCTATGGCATGGGTATGAAAAATGGGATGTCATACGGAAGTATTGGAGGGTCAAGTACTGAATATGCAATGACATTTCAGATGAACGATTCTGATAATCGTGGTTGGGTGTTTTTAGATAGTCTACAAAGTGATGCCCAAGGTGCAATGTCTCTTACCACGCAAGGTAAAATGACAGTTGCTCATTCTATGCGTCTTGGTTATGGGGAAAGCGATACAACAGTGTCAGGTACTACTCATGCTTTGGATGTCAGTGGTAGTGCAAATATAACAGGCACATTAGAAGCTAAAGCAATTAGATTTGGTGATAGTCATGTAAAAAGAATATCTGTTGATTATACAGGTGAAGATAGTGGTGATGGCGAGAATTATCTTATGGATAATGAGTTTCAAGAGATTTTAACAATAACTCCGGGTGGTAATTATCGAAATTATACCATTATTGGAAGAATATTTGCTCAAGATGGAAGCTTAACACACACAGTAGATTTAAGCATGACATTGCGTATTAATGCTCGACCTAATGCTTCTGTTGCTGGTACATATGTTTCAACTATTGCTGGTGGTTATGAGTATTTAACACCTCGATTGTGGCTTGATGCAACATCAGCAACAACCAATCACAACGGAACAACTGGTAAATTTAAACTCGCTGTTGAAATTAACAAAAAAATTCATGGCAGAGTTACAGCAGATTTAGAAATTATAACTCGTAATGAAGCTGATTTAGACCATGTTGTTGTTAATGAGGATGAAACCAGTGAAATACTTTCTGTACCGTCAGGTTATACACAGACAACACCAACAAAAGTATATGAATCAGATGATGGTGTTATTTCTTTTGATGGTGCTTTAACTGCTGGTGGTCTTACTTTCCCAACTTCTAATGGTACTGATGGACAAGTATTAACCAGCAC
>VTLG01013363.1_pt1 | contig 17226 bp, 23 predicted proteins | sample 4694571 | NCBI WGS metagenome assembly VTLG01 (sample SAMN12604809, study PRJNA352737) | marine metagenome | biome: ENVO:00000447; feature: ENVO:00000209|ENVO:00000569|ENVO:01000036; material: ENVO:00002151; isolation source: viral sequences binned using virsorter ...
GTTGTAGAATTTGAACTTGCATCAGTATTGGATCTTGCAGGTGTAATTTGCCCTAAGAGACAGTGCACTCGTGCAGAATTTCCTGCTATTGGTACGTTTGCATAATGACTTGGAAATACAAAGCACTACTTCATGCCCAACGTGAAGATCCAAAAGAATCTTGTGGGCTTCTATTAAACATAAAAGGTAAAGAAAGATATTACCCATGTAAAAATTTATCTATGACAGATCATCAGTGTTTTATTATCGACCCAGAAGATTATGTAAAAGCTGATAATACAGGAGAAATAGTTGCCGTAGTTCATAGTCATCCAATAACCCCACCTACACCTAGTCAAGCAGATAAAATTAGTTGTGAAGATAGCAATTTACCCTGGCACATTGTTAATCCAAAGACGGAGCAATGGGCATATCTAGAACCATGTGGTTATAAACCACCTCTTTTAGGCAGACAGTGGGTTTGGGGCATTACAGACTGTTGGGCTTTAGTTCGAGATTGGTATAAAGAAGAAAGAAACATAGAACTTAGAGATTGGAAAAGACCACCCACTCCAGAGGAATTTATAAAAGATCCGATGTTTGAAAGGTGTGCATGGAGAACAGGATTTAGACAATTAAGACCTGACGAAAAATTAATAAATGGTGATTTGTTATTTATGTCAATTTTAGGAAACGGTTTAAATCATGTAGCGATTTTCTTAGATGGAGATGTTTTACATCATTTAACAGATAGACTATCTTGTAAAGAACCTTATTCTGAATGGTTATTAAAATGCACAGGAGGTAGGTATCGTTATGTTGCGTAAAGTAAAACTATATGGCAAGTTAGCGGAATTTGTCGGACATAAAGAATTTAAAGTAAAAGTAGAAACTGTAGGAAAAGCGGTTAGCTTTTTAATTCACAACTTCCCAGAATTAGAAGCCTATATGTCTCCAAAATACTACCAAGTAAAAGTTGGTAACTATGAAATAGATGAGGCAGAAATTAACCACCCAATAGGTACTGAGGATATTCATTTTGTTCCAGTGCTTAGTGGATCGGGAGGTATTGGAAAAACTTTAGCAGGAATAGCCTTAATAGGTGTAGCTCTTGTAGCCCCAGGTGCAGCGTTTGGAGCAGGAGGAGCACTAGGATTTGGTGCTGTAGGAGGTGGATTTAGTGCTGCTGCACTTGCAGGAAATATTGGTATTGGTTTAGTTTTATCTGGTGTCAGTGAAATGCTATTTCCCCTGCCCAAACCCCAAAAATTTGAATCAGCAGATAACCCTCAACTATCGTTCAGTTTTAGTGGCATACAAAATACTTCTAGAGCAGGAACTCCAGTACCTATAGTTTATGGTGAAATTTTTACAGGAAGTGTTGTAATAAGTGCAGGTGTAGATACTAACCAGGTAGAAGCATGATTAACAAAGGAAAAATTATTAAAGGTGCTGGAGGCGGTGGTAAAGATAAAGCAAAACAACCTACGATCCAGCCTGATAATTTACATAGCAGACAGTTTGCAACAGTACAGGATTTGCTATCTGAAGGCGAAATAGAGGGTTCAGCCACAGCATCCAAAGCTGGACTTACAAAAGGAACAACAGCTTACAATAACGCATTTTTAAAGGATATTTTTTTAGACGATACTCCAATACTTCAAGAGGGTGCGAACAATGCAAGTCCAGACGATACCGATTTTAATTTTCAAAACATTATATTTAACAGTCGTTTTGGAACGTCTAACCAAGACTTTATTACTGGGATTACAACTACTCCTAGAACTCCTACAGGTGTAGGCGTAGAAGTTACGGTGGCTGCTCCTGTAACTAGACAAATAACTACTACAAATCTTACTGCTGTAATTGTTACTCTTACTTGGCCAGCTTTACAACTTTTTAGAGAAGGAGATATTTTAGGAGATACCGTAAATTATCAGATACAAGTTCAGCATGACTCTGGAGGTTTTGTAACTAAAATAGAAGATCAAGTTAGTGGTAGGTCAGCAGACGCATATTCAAGAGATCATAGAATAAATTTAAGCACTTATAGTTCATCTGTAGATATTAAAGTTGTCAGAGTAACAGCCGATTCGACTGACAGTAACCAAATAAATGCTTTTCAATTTACAAGTTTTCAAGAAGTTATTGATAATCAATCTAACTATCCAAACACTGCTTACACATCAATACGATTAGACAGTAAACAGTTTAGTAGAGTGCCTAGCCGAAAATTTCGTCTGCGTGGGATAAAAGTTAAAATTCCAGGAGCAGGTGCTAATAATTCTGGTACACCAACCGTAGATTCAGCCACAGGTAGAATAGTTTACCCCGATGGATACATTTTTAATGGTGTACTAGGTGCAGCTACTTATACAAATTGCCCTGCCATGTGCTTACTGGACTTGTTAGTTAATACAAGATATGGATTTGGGGATCATATAGCTGAAAGTAATTTAGATTTATTTAGTTTTGTAGCTGCAAGTAAGTACGCTAATGAATTAGTTGACGATGGAACAGGATCGGGTACTCAAGAAGCTCGTTTTAGTTGTAATGTAAATATTCAAAGTTCACAGGAAGCTTTTGACGTTATTAACTCTTTAGCAGGGGTTATGAGATGTATGCCTATATGGTCTGCTGGAAGCATAACAATAAGTCAGGACAAGCCAACAACTGCAAGTTACTTATTTAATTTAGCCAATGTAGGGCCAGCAGGATTTAGCTACTCAGGCAGTAGCTTAAAGCAAAGACACTCTATTGTTTCTGTAAGTTATTTTAATATGGATTCTACTGAGGTAGATTTTGAAGTAGTAGAGGATGCAACCGCAATATCTAAAATAGGTCATACAAAAAAAGTAATACAGGCATTTGCTTGTACTAGCAGGGGGCAAGCTGCCCGTTTGGGCAGAGCAGTTCTTTTTGCTGAACAAAATGAATCCGAAACAGTAACTTTTACAACTTCTATAGATAGTGGAGTGCTCGTAAGGCCAGGATCAGTAATTGAAATAAACGATCCAGTAAGAGCAGGGGTAAGAAGAGGTGGGAGAATTGTATCTGCAACAACCACAGCAATAACTATTGATGCTCAATCAAGCACAAGTTTACCTGCTATTGACGATAGCCCAACATTAAGCGTAATCCTATCCGATGGAACGGTAGAACAACGGACAGTCTCAGATATTAGTGGAGCAGTTATAACAGTTAGTTCTGCTTTTTCATCAGCACCAAACGCAAATTCCCCATATTTAATATCCAGTAATAGCTTACAAACTCAATTATTTAGAGTTATTCAAGTACAAGAACAGGATGACGTTAATTATGCGATTACAGGTTTATCTTATGTAGAAGGTAAGTATAACTTTATAGAAAGCGGAACTCCTTTTGCTGCAAGAACAATATCGTTGTTAAATCAACCTGCACCTGCCCCAAGTAACTTAACTATCACAGAACAGATAGTTGTTATAAATAAAATGGCTCGAAGTAAACTAATCGTTGATTGGAAACCTGTTGAAGCTGTAACTCAATACCAAGTAAATTACAAATTTGAAAATGGTAATTATGTTTCTCAAACGGTATTTGCTTCTGACTTTGAATTGTTAGATACACCTGTAGGCGAGTACACTTTTCAAATTTATTCATACAATGCTGCTTTAGACATATCACCTAATCCTGCTGTAGCAACTTTTAGTGCTGTAGGTAAAACGGCAATACCTAGCGATGTTCAAGATTTAACAATAGAACCTATAAATGAACAATTTGCCAGATTAAGATTCAGCCAATCTACAGATGTAGATGTTTTACATGGTGGTCGAGTTTATGTAAGGCATACGAATCAAACTGGAGGTGCTGCAACATTTCAAGCTGCACAAGATGTTGTTGAGGCTGTAGCTGGTAATGCTACTGAAGTTATAGTACCTGCACTACAAGGAACATATCTTTTAAAATTTCAAGATGATGGTGGAAGATTTAGTGCTACAGCAGCTAGTGTAACCTTATCAACAGTCGAAATAGTAGATTCTATAGTAGTTAAAACAGATAGAGAAGATACTGACGGAACACCTTACAACGGAAGCAAATCAAATGTTGTTTATGATTCTAGTCTTGGAGGATTAAAACTTACTGACCCAACCGCAAATTCAACTGGCACATACGATTTTGTAGATACTCTTGATCTTGGTGGTACATTCTCACTTGTCTTAAAAAGACATTTTCAAGGAGTTGGTTTTTACACAGGAGATCAGTTTGATAATAGAACCGAAAATATTGATACATGGACAGACTTTGATGGTGCAGTAGCTCAAGATGCAAACGCAAAGATAGCAGTTAGAACTACAACTGATAATCCAAGTGGATCTCCTACCTATGGCTCTTTTAATGATTTTGCCAATGGAGCGTTCAAAGGTAGAGGTTTTCAATTCAGAATAACTTTAGATACAACAGATACGGCTCAAAATATGAATCTCCAGCAAGCAGGTTATACAGCAACTATGTTATCTAGAACAGAACAATCATCTGTAATAGCATCTGGAGCAGGAGCAAAAGCTGTTACATTCACAGCACCATTTTTTGTTGGAACGTCAGCTTTAGGTAATCAAAATAGTTTTTTACCTGCTGTAATAATATCTCCACAGAATATGGCAACAGGAGACTTTTTTGAACTCAGTGGTATATCTGGAACTGGATTTACAGTTCACTTTAAAAACTCAAGTAATGCTAGTATTGATAGGAACTTTACCTACAGTGCTGTTGGTTTCGGCAAAGGAGGTTAACATGGAGGAAAATAGTATTTAACTGTGGCTGACGTTACAAATTACACAATCGAAAATGCTTCTGGAGCGAACGTGAGAACTGACCTCAACAATGTTTTTGCTGCGATCCAATCAAGTAATTCAAAGTCAAGTGACCTAGCTCAAAGTCAATGTGTAGCTGGTATGCCTTTTTTAAATACCACCACAAATATCTTAAAAATACGAAATTCAAGCAACGGTGGTTTTACAGAAATAGGAAATATCGACACAGCTAATTTAGGATTACTACCTGCTACAGGTGGAACTATGACAGGTGCTTTACTTGGGCATGATGGTTCTGATGCTGCTGCTCCAGCTTTTTCTTTTGATACAGATACAGATTTAGGATTATTCAGAAAGGCTGCAAATATCATGGGATTTAGTTCTTCTGGAACTGAACAGATTTTATTTGATGCAAACGGTATTACTCTTCAATTACAAAATGAAATAAGGTTTGCTGATTCGGATTCGAGTCACTATGTTTCTATGAAAGCACCATCAACTGTTGCTTCAAATAAAACTATTACTTTGCCAGATTCCACAGGTACTTTGGCTTTAACATCTAACATTGTCAATTCAATACAAGGTACAAATCTAACTGGTTTACATACTTTAACTCCAGCAACTAATAATCAATATGATTTAGGTTCAAGCACCTTAAGATGGGCTAATTTATATGTAAACGATTTTAATTTATCTAACGAGGGTCATAAAAATGACGTTGACGGAACATGGGGAAGCTATACTATACAGGAAGGGGCTTCAGACCTATTCTTAATTAACAAAAGAAATGGCAAAAAGTACAAATTCAATCTTACGGAGGTCGATTAATGGGAATTAATTTTGCTACAGGAGGCACGATGTCTTTCCCTGGTAGATTATATGACTCATATTGGACTCCACTCTATTCTCAATATTGGACAAATTTAGATACAACAATTTGTACCTTATCAAATAGATCAATGCCTAGCACTAGCTCTGATGTTTACCATGTACTCATCATGCACTTGGCTAATGCAGGAAATAATGGTGGAGCAGTTAAGATTATGTATTCAAACAATAATGGATCAAGTTACTCTAACTTTTCTACAGGAGATATGGCAACGGTAGACTCTAGAACTGGTGGTACTACCGAGTCTAATTTTGATAGCGTATCTATGGTCGGATCACATAGAAACTTCGATGCTCAAGCACATCAAATTGAAAGTCAAAGTTGTGTTTGGTATTACGCACCACAGTCATCTCAAAGTAGATTCAGAATAAGAATAGGTGCTGACACAGGAAGTGGAGGTTCACCAGCAATATCAATTAACAGAAGAAGTGTAGATAATCAATATAGATCAATTAGTTGGTTTGAAGAAAAAATTTATCACGGAGTAAACTAATGGCTGAGTGGTACGAAGATTGCGATACTTGCAGATCACAAATTCCAATAAATGTAGCGATACTTTCTTTAGATCCTGATGCAAAATTTAGTACATTTGATGAACTTGACGGAAAGGGAGAACAAATTATCTGGGATGAAAGTAATTCAAAAAGTTGCCCAACAGATGAGGCTATAGCTGCTGAACAGGCAAGACTGTTAGCATTAGAACCAATTAGAATGTTAAGAAAAAATCGAGATGCTCTTTTAGCTGAAACTGATTGGGTTGTGACTAAAGCTAATGAAACAGGAGTTGCAGAATCAGATGCTTGGAAAACTTACAGGCAAGCCTTAAGAGATATGCCATCTACAGAATCAGACCCTTCAAATCCCACTTGGCCTACAAAACCTAGCTAACTATGGCAATTATTCCAGGGAAAAAGAATTTTACTGTTGATAGAAGAGCAGACTTTCCTATAAGGCTAACCTTTAAAGATTCCACTGGATCGGCCATAGATTTAACTGGTTACACCGTGGCTGCTCAAGTTTATGATGAGTCACGATCCACAAAATATGCTGATTGGTCAGTTGCCTACACTAATAGATCAGGAGGCACTGTTGATATTTCTCTTACAGATACGCAAACAGCAACTTTCACTCCAAGTATTTTGTTTTATGACGTATTGTTAACAGAACCAGGGGGTAACAAAAACTATTATTTAGAAGGTAAACTATTTATAAGTGAGGGATACACAGCATGAGCAGTCCAAATTCTGTAACTGTCAGTCAGGTATCTGATGTAACTACAGTTGAATTAACAACGCAAGGTCCACAAGGTCCAGCCTTTGCTACAACTGGAACTACTTTGGATGACTCTAATAAAGTAGATGGCTCAGTAGTGTTTTTCGACTCATCTAGTGGTACATTTAAAGCAGATTCAACTACTACCAAACTTACACTCGTTGATGGAGGGAATTTCTGATGGCTAATACAATTAGGATTAAAAGATCCACTGGATCATCTAACCCAACTTCTCTTGAAAATGCCGAAATAGCTTTTAGAGAAGGTGATGAAGTATTAGTTATTGGTAAAGGAACTGGAGGAGCAGGAGGATCTGCGACATCTATTGAGTCTATTGGTGGTAAGGGAGCGTTTTTTGATAAAGCAACAACTAGAACTGCAAACACCGTATTATCAGGTCCAGGATCAGGAAGTGCTGCTGCACCTACATTTAGGGCATTAGTAAGTGACGATATTCCTTCGTTGGCTCATACTAAAATTAGTGATTTTGATGCTGGAGTACGCACCAATACACTTGCAGAGATGGCTGCTCCTGCTGGTGCTGTATCACTTAACTCTCAAAAAATTACATCATTAGCAACTCCAACAGCTTCAACTGATGCAGCTACAAAAGGGTATGTTGATTCCACTTCTCAAGGATTAGATGTAAAAGATTCAGTAAAAGTGGCAACTACAGCAAATATCACGCTTTCTGGAACGCAAACTATTGATGGTGTTGCGGTTTCTGCTGATGAAAGAGTTTTAGTTAAAGATCAAAGTACAGCAAGTCAAAATGGTTTATACCTTTGTAAAGCGAGTACATGGGAAAGGACAACAGATTTAGCTGCTGGTGCTAACGCTGCTGGTATGTTTACTTTTGTTGAGCAAGGCACAGTAAATGCTGAAAATGGGTTTGTTTGCACTTCGGACTCTGGAAGTGCGGTAGTGGCAACGAATAATTTGGTATATGCACAGTTTTCTGGTGCTGGTCAGATCACTACAGCAGATGGTCTACAGAAAACAGGCAATACAATATCAGTTGACTTAAAAGCAAATGGTGGTCTTGTTATTGAGTCTTCTGAAATTGCTGTTGATCTTGCTGCTAGTTCTATAACAGGAACACTTGCTATTGGCGATGGTGGAACGGGTGCTACAACTGCAAGTGCAGCTAGAACAGCTTTAGGAGTTGCGATTGGATCAGACGTACAGGCTTTTGATGCACAGTTAGCAGATGTAGCTGGTCTTACACCTTCTGATAGTGGATTTATTGTTGGTAACGGATCTAATTTTGTAATAGAGTCTGGATCTACTGCCAGAGCTAGTCTCGGCCTTACTATAGGAAGTCAAGTTCAAGGATATGACGCAGACTTACAGGCTTTATCAAGTTGTCAGTCTGGTGCTGCTGCTGCATTAGCCTCTTTAACCTCTGATGAAGTTGGAATTTTAAGTGGAGCTACTGTTACAACTACTGAATTAAATATTCTTGATGGAGTAACTTCAACTACATCGGAGTTGAATGTCTTAGATGGTATAACTTCAACTACTACAGAGTTGAATCTGATGGATGGTGGAACTTCAGCTACATCAACGACTTTAGCAGCAGCAGACAGATTTGTTTGCAATGATAATGGAACTATGAAACAGGTTGCATTATCTGACCTGGTTACGTTTTTAGAAGACGAAAGTGCCTCTAGCTTTAACATAGATGGCGGTTCATACTAAATCTAGGAGGTGATAGCCAATGGCTAACGAAATCAAGTTAAAAAGAGGTTCTGGTAGCGATCCAAGTGCAAGTGATTTAGTTGTAGGCGAACCAGCCGTTAGAACCGATACGGGTGAATTATTCCTCAAAAAAGACGATAATTCAGTAGCAAAAATATCAGGTGGTGGTGTCACTGACGGGGATAAAGGAGATATTACTGTCAGCAATTCTGGAGCGACTTTTACTATTGATGCTGGTGTTATCGCAGATGGAAATATTGCTTCCAATGCAGCTATAAGTGCAAGCAAAATATCAGGAGTAATGCCGACTTCTGGTGGAGCTTTCACAGGTAATGTTTCTATATCAGATAATGCAATTGAGTTTGATAGCGATTCTGGAAATACAAATAAAGTTTCTCTTCAAGGCCCAAGTAGTTTAAGTACTAATATTACTCTTACCCTACCTAATACTGATGGAACTAATTTACAAGGTTTAAAAACAGATGGGTCTGGCAATTTATTTTTCGGTAATGTAGTTAAGGATAATACTGAGATAATTTCTCTTTACGATCAGACAAGTCCTACACCAATTCAAAAATTCTTGGCTAGTAGTGAAGGTGTAACAGTTTTGTCTACAATTGCTAATGTCGGTAAATTAATGTTTAGAGATAGGACAACAGCAAACTTTTTAAAATTTAAGCCAGTTGATACGTTATCTGCTGGTGTTGAATTTACTTTACCTGCTGCTGATGGGTCAGCCAATACTGTTTTAAAAACAGATGGTAGTGGTGTTATGTCTTTTGGCACTATAGTTACTGATTCTATTACTGATCTTGCTGTTAGTACAGGAAAAATTGCCAATGATGCTGTCACGAATGATAAGTTAGCTGATGACTCTGTAGATACGGCACAAATAGCTGATAATGCTGTTCAATCAGCACAAATAGTTGCAAATGCAGTAACAGCTTTAGAAATTGCTAATACCACTATTATTGATGGAAATATAAGTACAAGTGCAGCGATAGCTGGAACAAAGATAGATCCTGACTTTGGATCGCAAAATATAATCACAACTGGAGATCTTTCTGTTGGCAATCAAACAATTACGTCAACTGCACCAAGTATTCAGTTTACTGATTCAGACAGTACTCCTAATTATCAAATAAAAGTTGATCTTGGAGCTTTTGCTATAAGAGATGCGTCTGCTGGAGTAAATAGACTTACAGTAGCAAGTACTGGAGAAGTAAGTACTGCCCAAAAGTTAAATTGTAACGGTGGTTTAGATACAGACGGTGACGTTAAATTTAACTCTGGAACGACTAACGCTAATATTTTGTTTGATGCCAGTGATATGGCTTTAGAGTTTGATGATAGTGTAAAAGCTACCTTTGGTTTTGATGCCGATTTTAAAATCTATCATGATGGGTCAAACTCGTACCTTCAAGATTCTGGCACAGGAAACTTAAATATAGACAGTTCATTAGTTCAAGTAACGAATGGCACAGGTAATGCACAATTAAATATTCGAGGCGGTTCTAATGATGGTACGGCTGTTCTTCAATTTATAACGGATGATGCTGATGCTAATAACGACAATTTTAGATTTATAAGTAATGCTAGTAATGCTTTCTTCCTTCAAAATTATGCAGATGGAGCATGGGAAACAAATATAAAAGCTGTCGGTGCTGGAACTGTAGAAATATATCACGATAATGGCAAAAAGTTTGAAACGACCTCTTCGGGAGTAACAGTTTCGGGAACTTGTACTGCAACTACATTTAGCGGATCAGGTGCATCCCTTACAAGTTTAAATGCAAGCAACATATCTTCTGGAACGATTGCAGCAGCTAGAGTTCCAACACTAAACCAAGACACAACTGGTTCAGCAGAATTAGCACAAAATGTACACGTTAATGCTAATAACAGTACTAACGAAACTGTTTATCCATTGTTTGTTGATGGGTCAACTGGTACACAAGGTTGCGAAACAGATACAGCACTTAGTTATAATCCAAATAGCAATATTTTATCTGCTGGAACATTTAGCGGAAATCATAGTGGAAATGGATCAGGCTTAACTAGTGTTGATGCAAATACTTTAGATAGTATTGATTCTGGCAGTTTTGTAAGGTCAGATGCAGATGACTCATTAACAGGAATATATAATTTTAATGCAACTGGATCGTACCCGATAGTTATTGGTGATACTTCTGGGGCGCATAACGCTCATTTACTTCTTCGAGGATCAGATAGTCCTTATATCCAATTTAGAGAACAAAATACTAATAAAGCTTACATTCAATGGAACTCTGGTGGTTATCTACATCTTGTAAATGAAGAAACTAGTGAAGGTATAAAAATTGCAAACGGTTCAAGTGGTTTAGTATTTACGCATGGTGGAACTGACAAAACAGTTTGGCACTCTGGTAATGATGGTTCTGGCAGTGGGTTAGATGCTGACACTTTAGACGGTATTGATTCAAGTGCATTTTTAAGATCAGATACAGGAGATTTGGCAAGCGGAGATATTCAATTTAATGGCGGTGCTGGTGCTGTAACGATTAAAGATGGTAGTGATATTAGACTTGAATCTGGAACTTGGACAGGAAACGCTTACTCAAAAATTCAACATCATAATAATTCTTTATACATTCAAGGTGGTAGCCAAAGTTACTCTTGGATTTTTAGGTATGACGGTAGTGATCGAGTATATATAAAATCTAATGGAGATATTGTTCCAGCCACCGATAGTGCTTCTGATCTAGGAACAAGCGGTACTAGATGGGCTAATGTTTATGCGGATACACTCTACGGAGATGGTTCAAACCTTACAGGTATAACCAGTGGATTATCTACATCTGGAGGCACATTAACTGGAACTCTTAACGCAAGAAGCATAATTCCTACCGCAAATAACACTTACGATTTAGGTTCATCTTCTAACCGTTGGGCAAACTTGTACATAAATGATATGCACTTTGCTAACTCACCCGAAAACCCAAACCAGGTTGATGGAACGTGGGGTGATTGGACTTTACAGGAAGCAGAAGATACAGTCTATATGCTCAATAATCGTAACGGCAAAAAATTTAAAATGGTTATGCAAGAGATTATTGAATAGCCCAGATAGTAAATTAATAGATTTAATTCATGTTGAAAAAGGTTTAATACCTCCAAACATCTGTAGTGTTGTTATAAAAGATGTAGAGCAAAGAAAATGGGATAAGCACCATTGGTACACAAATAGTAATGGACAGTATTCAACAGAAGAAGCAAAAGAGCTTGATGTACAGTTCGATCCAGATTCAGAGTTGCAGATATTTTTGTGTCCTATTTTAAATCGTGCTGCTGAAATCTATCATCAAAAACATTCATTTAAAAAATCAAAAAGAACAGCAGACATAATGTCTAGATGTTCTCCTATACGTTTTAATCGTTATAGTGATGGTCAAATAATGAGACAACATCACGATCATATCCATTCTATTTTTGATGGTGTACAAAAAGGAATACCAGTTTTAAGTTTTATCTTTAATTTTAATGATGATTATGAAGGTGCTGATCTGTATTTTTGGGAGGATACTGTAATACCTCTTGGTAAAGGAGATGTAGTAGTTTTTCCGTCCTTATTCTTGTTTCCGCATGGTGTTACGGAAATTAAAAAAGGAGTGAGGTATTCTGGAGTTTCTTGGTCTTGGTAATTTTATGAACTATTGCTAATATAAAAAGAAAAAACTATGTCAGCTATTACTGAAAAGCAAATTCTTGAATGGAAAGAAGAATTAGATAAGCAAGTCAAAACTAGAGATCATGCAAAAAAAGTTTTTGATGAATGTGTGAATAATATTAACGCTTTACAGGGCGGTATTCAGTTTGGGGAGTTGTTGTTGAAAAAGAACGAGTCAGAAGTCCAGCCATTAGATACAGTGGAGCTAGACCAACAATCAGAAAAAGCACCATCAAAGAAATAGGTGCTAAAGCCTTAATTAATGCTTCTTTAATCATGTTTCAAAAAATCGCTAATGTTTTGAGTATCATCTCATTTGTAATGGTAGCTTCCATGAGTGGTGGAGCGTACTTTGGTTACAAGTATGTAACTTCAGAACAGTTTAAATCAAGAGTTATGAACGAAATTCTTGGAAATGTTCAAGGTATGATGCCAAAAGTATTAGAAAAAGGATTACCTGACCTTACTGGGCCATCCCTACCAGTACCACCAAAAGGATTAGGCATTTGAACTGCTGGCACTGTAAAACTGAATTGATCTGGGGTGGAGATCATGATATTGATGAAGATTTTCACCCTGTTCTTGGAGAAGAGTATTCTGTGGTGACTAATTTATCTTGTCCTAAATGTAATTCCTATGTAGAAGTTTATTTAGCCAAATGAGTAGAAAATGGAGATACCTGAGATAAGTATTCCTGAGATATACATTCCAGACGTTCCAGAAATCTATAGCTCACATTATTTAACTATTACAAAACCACCAGATATTGATGTTCCTGGCTGTACCTATCAACATCGTGATATAAAAAATACTGGTAATCGTAATTTATTATTGGAAGATCCAAATGGTGTATTTACAACGTGCGATTTTCCATTTCCTAGCTATATTCCTCTTGACTATACACCTGAGAATCTTGTCATTACAGAAGAACCGCTTGTCGATAATGAATCACCGCCCTTACCAGAAACAGAGCAGCCAAAGATTCCTGAATTACCTGAACCACCCCCACCTCCTTTTCCTCCCTGCCCTGGAAAAAACGACCAACGAGTAGGAGACTTTCGTAACGAAAAGAAACTAGAGCGTGTCATCGGGCATGAAAGAGGGCAAGATGGGTCTGAATGTATAACTCTCTATGAAGCAGTTGAGTGGAAAGATCAGTACATACCTTCTGCCCCTCAGTTTGTTGGGGTATTTAGTTTGGCTTTGGTTGGTGCATCTGCTCCCCTTGTTTTACAGCTTGTACGCCCAATAGTTAAACAAGTCGTGACAAAGTTGACCAAGAAGAAAAAAGATGTAGAATAGTACAGAAGGTTTGTCATTAGACCTTCACCTCGAAAGCAGCAAGACCTGATAAAGAGTAGATTAAGTTCTACCACCTCACTGTCAGAGCGTCAGTTGCTTTTTTAGACAAGTGGATACCCGTAGCTTGTCTATTCTATTTTGTGAGTATGTGGGATAACTTGATTTGGTGGAATATTAACAACAATATCTTCACAAGTAATAGCACTAGGAGTATTAGGCTTGAAAGTCACTCCATCTTTTGCCATCTTTGCGCACATCTCCAAACGATAAAGACTGATCTCCATTTTAGTTTTCTTGATTAATAGTTTTTGAGCTTGTATATTTACTTCAGTTGCTTCATGGCAAAGTGCTGGAGATTTACCCAATGGGATATTAAATTGTGCTGAGATTCCATAATTCAAGTTAAAATTATCCTTTTCAAATCTAGGTATTTCTGAATAATATTTTATCGCTCCAGTATCTTCGTCATAGATTGGTGTTCTAGTAATATGTTCTTTGGGTCGTGCGAAAGACCAACTATCTGTTACATAGGGTGTAATTGTAAGGCTAGGAGAAGCACAAACTATGCCCTGACTCATTCTGTAAGACGGCATAGCTGATGGAGTTATCATCGTTGCATTATTATTTACAACACCTTGAGCATTTGACGAAGGAGAAGCAACTGTTGTGTTAGCTAAAACCCTTGCAGGGCAAAGAATTACAGCTATTGCCCAAATGTAGTTGTAGTTTCTGTTGTGGTGCTTGTTGTTATTTGACGAGTTATGGTTGTGCTTGTATCTAACCCTGGAGTAATCAGCGTTTCTTGCAGAGAAAAGGCTGCTCCATCGTTTACGATTCCCCAACGAGGTATAGCTTCTAAGTTTGGTGAAGTCCAATTAAAATTTACTCCCCCGACTGTCTGTTCATTCGTAGTCGTAGGAGTAGGGTTGATATATCCCGTTTCAGATTTAATATTATGTCCTGATGCTGAGTAGGAGTATCCTGTCCTATATTGATGGCTCGTAATCGTTTCATTAATTATTGATTCAGATGTACTTGATGTTGTAGAGCTTCCCGTGCGAAATTGCGGAACTACAGGAACAGCAAGGGTTCTTACTGGTAATACTAATAAAACTAGCAGCCAAAGTCTAGTCAATCGTAATAGTAACTTTAGTAGACCCAATACAGCTAGTACCACTGCCTCCAGCCGTGCAAGTATGAACACCCGAACTCAATGAAGTTAATGCAAGCGATCCAGCAGTACCACCTGATCCAACGGTAGTCTGTCCACTTAATACTGGTAATGCTGCTATACCACTGGAAGGAGTTACGGTAGATGGTGTAGCGTCACCCATTATTACCGATTCTGTTTTGCTAAAAGCTGACCCTGCACTTGTTACTGTGGTGTCTGTTTGTATCATCGCTGGAACACCGTTAGATAGCGAACCAACATTGATCCCACCAATCTTTCCTGCTGTTGTGGTATCTCCTACAGTTACAGATGGAGTAATATTATTTCCGCTTAATGAATATGTAGTTCCTACCTTATTCGTAACAACGTATGGCATATCTACAGTAATTTGGGCAGATGTTACAAATTCTTGTTTTATGTCTGCAAATGCTGGACTAGATGCCAGTAGTAATAACGGAAGTAGCTTTTTCATTTTTTAGGTTTGGGGTCGATCACTTCTGCTCCTTCAATTTTTAAAGGAGTTATTACCCTTATAGTCTGTACTATACCTTCATTTGTTGCAACTTTGTCGTCTTTCTTATTACCTTTTTTGGCTTGCTCTAGCCCAAAGGAACTGAGGGCGGTTGCTAATAAGCTGGCGGGAAAAGTTATGTCCTGCTTTTCTCCCGTAGTAAGACCTGGAATCTTAGGCAAGTAATTGCTCGTAACGAGAAGACCACTCCAAAAAACTACCAGAAGCCTGACTGCGACTGAGATGTACTCAAATTGTTCTTCTTTATCTTCAAATTTTTCTTTTATCTTATCCATCACACCTTTTTTCTCTTCAGCCATAAAACTCAATATCTCTTGTTATATTCTAGCAATTTAGCTATGTTTGGAAAGTAACACATAAAAACGATGGTAAAAATTCTAAAACCTATTCTTCTAATCTTTATAAAATCAAAAGCAATGAAGAGATTGATAGTGGATCTATTAAAGGCAATAGCAAAGCAAACGGACAATACAATAGACGATCAAGCAGTTGCTTTTATTGAGGCCAGAATGTTTCCAGGTTCTACCACTTCTCTTCAATGATATGAAAGATGACGGCTTTTTAAAAATGATTCACACGGAACTACCTCCCGAAGCTGAACTAGCCATAGAACTTCGATGTAGAGAAATATGGGCCTGTGAAGATATAGATAGAATAAAAGCTTTTTGCATAGACATGATGAAGAATCATGCCAGGGCTGAAGCAGTTTTATCTAAAGCAATGATGAAAGTAATAGAACTAGAGGCAACATTGGTTGTACTACAAACCAGAGCAAAGAAAAGTACAGGAATTTACAAACTTAGATGGTGGGCAGAACAGTTTTATATGCACTGGAAGTACAGGAAAATAACAAAACGTCATTCGCATCGAGCATAAGCAGCCTGTTGCTTGGAAACTGTCATCTCAGGATATTGGATCGTTTCCCACCTGTGTCCACATTCGTTACATTTTCTTCTACGAATGATTATAAACTTTGAATTTCTTTCAGATCGGACCACTTTTTGATCTCCGCACTTTTTACAGTTCGGACATTCAACCCATGTTATTCTTTTCATTTTTAAGCTGTTTAGTTTTTCTGCTTTCTTCCGTCAATTCGTCTTTGTACAGATTCTCTCCACATCAACTCGTCTTTGGCTTCAGCAATTTTGTATTCTGAGCTAGTAAATTCACGCTGTAAAGCTTCATACGCTACCTTTCTTACCCATGCAGTACCACGCATACCCTCTTTATCAGCAACTTTTTCTATAAGTTCTGCTCTATTTGGGTCGATTAGTACCTGATAATAGCTTTTGTTTCCGTGTTTGAGAGCCATTTACAATGTTGTTCTTGTACTACTCTACCACCAAATCGGCAAATCGGCTTTCTCAAGTTGCTTTTCCACATACTTTTTTCTAGCTTCTCTGCGTTTTTTAATCTTTCCTTCACGGACTTCTCTAGCTTTTTTGAGAAAATCAATGATACTACCCAGATCTCTGGTAGTTGCTTTTGGAATCTCTTTGTACAGATCCTTCATTAGATCTGCTCGAATATTCTTCTGCATAGGCAACAGGCATTACCTCCGTTAGGGTCTTGTAGTATTTTACTCCAAGCTGTTTATTATGCTTGGAGATATACCAACCATGTTCATTTTTGCAAATACCAATCATTAGTGTACCTCGCTCCATCTATCGCCAATAGATACTTCAGCTAGTGCAGGAACATCGCCCAACCACTTTGCTTCAGCATTTTCCATTGTAGTTTTAAGAATCTCAGCCCAATCATCTGCTAAATCTTCTTTAACAAGAAGAATCAATTCATCGTGAACGGCTGCTGCAATCCTTACTTTATCTTCGCCTGTTTCTTTGACTTTGACCCATAAATTACCCAATGCACACTTTAATATTG
>VTLG01006324.1_pt1 | contig 17224 bp, 28 predicted proteins | sample 4694571 | NCBI WGS metagenome assembly VTLG01 (sample SAMN12604809, study PRJNA352737) | marine metagenome | biome: ENVO:00000447; feature: ENVO:00000209|ENVO:00000569|ENVO:01000036; material: ENVO:00002151; isolation source: viral sequences binned using virsorter ...
GTAGCATTAACTGTTGTTACTGTTGCAAAGTCACTTGTGCCGAATATTCTTATTGTATCAGTTGAACTGGCACTTGAATCTAAGAATCTAATATATAGAGTTCCTGCTCCACCAGTAGTATTAAATACAGTAAATGTTTTCACTATAGCTGAATATTTTATTAAGCTTGTACTAGTTGGACAAGTATAAACAGTTTCATCTGTTCCTGTACTTGTAACTGATACTATTTTATTTTTATATTCTATAGCCATTAGCTTAAAAACCATTCCATTGATTCTTGATCATCTTTACTTGCAATCCTTATAGGTGTTTCAGTTGTGCCTGCATCACGTAAACGTAAGATGTTTATTAATGCATCATAAGTTCTTGCACTCAATGTATCTTCAGATCTTTCTTTATAGGAAAGTTCTGGATAAACTCCTTTAGTATATAATCCCATTATCTCATTCCATCAGCTTGTGCTTGCATACGCCATGTACCTAATCGCCATCCTATATTTGTAGTATCACTATAGTATTTAGATTGGAATGATCTACCTCTTGCACGCATATTTAATTTACCTTTTGTTTCTGCTAAAGTAAATGGTCCTTTAGTTGTTTCAGTTGTATTCGGGTATAGTTTTGATTTCATTTGAAACTTTATTTCTTTTGTACCTGTACCTGTAAAAGTTGTATCAGGTATAACTTTGTTAATAAAATAAATACTATTACCTGCTTTATCACCTGTAAAGAAACCTGTTTCTATATAAGCTGTCATTGCCCCTGCTTCATCATTATATCCATACTCTTGGTTAAATACAAAACCACTAGCGTCAGTTGATATTGGGTATGTATAAATTCCTGCATCATGCCACGCTGTTCTTGACATAGAACCAACTGACCATGTATTATCAATGTAGTTATAAATAACATACTTATCAACTTCTGTTTGTCCTGCAGACGGGTAGAACCACCATATTTCATTAAACTCAATTATCTCTGCGCTAAATACTTTTTCTCTTTGTGTTTGGTTAAAGCTATCAAATACTCTGTTAAGTACAGGACATTTTAAAGTTTTAACTGCGCCATCATATGCATAGAAGTTATCAACTCCCATCCAGAATGCACCACCCTCAATCATTGCTGGTGAGTTTTTAGATATAGTACCTGAAGCTTCACCTAACTGTTGGAAAGAAAAAGTAAATGGAGGACCAGTAAACTGCATACTATACATGTCTACGTCTGTCCATAATACTAATTGACCACGAGCTTTTGCTGCGGCTTCTATGTTAGTGCCTGTGCCTAATCTTGTTGCTCCTGCAGTATTAGTTAACTGTGTATTCCAATCTTCTAAACTTTCTTGTGAACACCATCTTACTGTCATACGATCGTAAGTTGTTGATCCTTCAGGTGTAGACCCAAATACAACTATATGTCTATCTGGTGTAGATACTAATACTACTCCAACTTTAGTTGGTATAGCGGAAGATGAACCTCCGATACCTGTTACATATTGTCCAAGTGTTTCGCCTCGGTATGTTGTTGGTGCCGCAATAAAAGCGCTTGCATCAAAATAGTATAAGGTATCTTCTCCGCCACCTATACTAGCAATAATGTCTTCGCCCCATGCGTCCATTGTCCATACACGAGGTGACAATACCACACCTGATGTAGATCTGGCTGTGCCCCATGTGCTGCTCGACCAAAGACCTGTGCCAAATCCGAAACCTGTTAAACCATCTGATGGCCCGTTACTTACTAAATATCTAAGTACAACTGCTCCACCACCTACTTGTCCACCAGCTGAAGCTGTACCTGAAATACTAGCTCCTGTGCCTGACACAGCAGTTATAGTGTATTGAGTTGCACTTACATATGTAGCAAGATATTCTCCTGGTGCAATAGTTATACCATCAAAAGTTCCTGAAGCAATTGAAGATATGACAATACGAGAAGGAGGACTAGTTTGTGCTATTGTGTTACCTGCGTCGGTAACTGTAATTACAGAAGTCCCTGCTCCTCCTGTTGTAAAAGGATTAGTTAAACTAACATTAGCTGTTTTATAGGGAGTTACATCTTGGATATTACCTGAATACTCAGCATATACGTGAGTACTGGTGCCATAAAAAATCATTTTAGCACCATTCTTATCTCTATGTGGTAGTACATTTCTTGGTACTCCCATCATGGCGCTTGAACTTGCGTCTCGTTTATACCAACCACCGATCTTTTCTGCTTGATCGTACTTAAACCTTACCTTGTCTGCGTCGGTAAATCTAAGCCCTGCCTGGTAATCTGTTATCTCAGTTACTACTCCTGCAGGGGCTGTTAAGTCTACTAATGGCATGTGCCCCCTTCACGTTTGTTTATGGTTTACTCCACACAGCGTGTGTTAATTCTCCATTACTGTCTCTTACTAAAAGAGATTCATGATCTTCTTTAGTAGTATAATTAGTTGGTATGTCTCTAAGATTTTTTCTATAATCTTTCATAGAATCAGTCATTGTAAAATCAGCTAAAGCATACTTGTCACTTTCTTTAAGTGCTTCGTCTCTAATGTTTCTAATTTTTTCTAAATTTCCTGAAATGTATTCATCATCATGAGCTTTTTGTTCAGCTGCAGTCATGTCTTTTTCTTCTATGATATTATTATCTTTATCTTTAAATATTATTTTTGTCATAATTGTCTCTATTAAGGATTAGTTATTCCGTAAGTTGTTACTACACATGAGCCACTAAAGTTATTTTGATTGTACCAATAAAAACCAGTATGTAAGTTTGCAGAGTTCATCCAACCACCTACGTGAGCAGTTGCTCCATAAGAGTTTTCATAACGATAAGAAATTTCACCTGCAAATGATGGTTTATAAGAAGTACTACGAGCATTAAATACATACATAAATCCACCAGCTCCTGTTACTCCATCATATAAACCCTCAGCTATAGAAGCATTAGCATTAACCCAATGTCTTGCATAAGCTGTTCCACTAGAAGCTCCTTGATAACCAAATACACTGCCACCACTTACATTGTCGGCAGTTGTGCCATCTGATTTATAAAGTTTAAATCTAAAATAACTTCCTGCTGTATCAGTTCCAACATTATCAAATGTTACAAAATAATGTTTGTAATCAGAAGTAAATATATTTGAATTAGCAACAGCCGCTCCAGTTAAAGTTACTGTTGAAAGTTTTGTAAATATTCCTGCGTTATCTACGGCACTTGCTAAAGTTGTAGTACCTGTAAATTTTAAGAATTGATCTGTAGTACCAGAAGCAATACCAATTCCACCATTAGGAACAGGTAACGTACCTGTAACCTTATTTGTAAGATCTATTGATCCTGAAAGTCCTGAATTTTTTACCGTTGTTAATGCCATATTATACTCCTATTAACTTGTAACCATACCACATTGTTTTTTCACTAGGGCTTGAACTTGAACCAAAATAAGCATTGCCAGAAGCTACATTTAAGTATCCATACAGTTCAACATAGTCTGAACTTCCATTCATATCCACAATAGTGCTAAAAATTTGAGGCCAACCTCTACCGTTATCGCCAGGAATAGTTTCTACCATAGGTGTAACACCAGAACCATTTTTATAAATTCTAGCACCTCCATCTGTATAACCATTAGCAATATTACCTACTGTATATACTTGACCATGTATTAAGTATTTTCCTGCTGTAGTTGGTGTAAATCTGTAATTAGAAGTATCATAACAACCATCAGTATCTATTATTTCTGTACTGGCTGAAACTTTAGTCCAAGTATTATCAGTTATTGTTTGGTCAGCTACTATACTGGCCATAAAAGCAGGTGTCATAGAGCCACCAAATCCAGTCGCTGTTCCACTATTTGTAACAGTAACGCCTGACGGAAATGTAATCGTATCTCCTGAACTACCAATCTCTAAAGCTGTTCCGCTCTGTGGATCTATTTTATCTACTAATATTTCACTTGCCATTAATTAATTCCTTTTAAAATTGTTATCATGCTGCTACTTTAAATCCTAAAAAATATGTTCTGTTATTACCTGACTCTCCTGCAAATCTTGTATTTGATCCTGAAACATTATCTACAAAACCTTTACAAGTAATTTCATCACCTGCTGAACAAGTAATTAATGCTGATGCTGTTCCAGTCATTATATCACATCTTGCTGTGTCAACGGCTACAGTTCCTCTAGCGATTTCATCAGTTCCTTTAAATATATAAACAGCAACTTGAATTAAACCTCCAGCTCCTCCACCATCTCCTTCACCATAAACTGCAAAATAATACTTTCCACCTTCGCCAGACGGAATAGTATATTTTCCATTTGAGGTGTCATATCCACTTCCACTATCAAGTCCTTCTTCATCAAAAACTAATACTGTAGCAGTTGCATCAGATACATTTTGGTTAGCAGATAATCTAGCAAGAAAATATGGAGTATTACTTTCTCCAAATCCTGTTGCGGTACCAGCGTTAGCGATCGTTACACCAGATGGTATACTAATAGTATCACCTGACGTACCAAGCGTTAGCGTGGTAGCTGTCTTTGGATCTACTTGATCTACAAATAATTTACTCATTTAACTCCTTTAAGACTTAGGGTTTGCATCTTTGATCCCTTGAATACGTGCTTTCCACGCGTCGATATCTTTAAATATCTCATCAAGTTGATCGCCAATATCACCATAAGCCGCTTTTCTTGTGCTTCGTACAAGATTGTTTGACTCTTCAGTATCGCCAGCCGAATCATGTCCTGCTAGATCGGAGTCAGATGGCTGTGCCAATCCTGAAACGCTCCAGCTTGATATGAACGGGCCTTTGCCGTCTGAATTGTCAACTAATTCTACGTTGCCCCCTGGACCGAAATCAGCAGTTTTGCCGTTCGCTTCACAGTAAAGCTTAACTTTAGTTGATAGACTTGCCATATAGACCTCCTTTTAAAATTGTTATCATTATACTCATATTAATTTAAATCCTTGAAATGATTGATAAAGAACATCATAATTTTGTGCTCCACCTCCATCAGATACATGACGAGAATAAACTTCTACATAATCACTAGCTGATAAATCTAATATAAACACTCCACTAACTCCAACATCTTGTGTAAGAGCATCATTTACAGATACAGCAGATACAAGAACAGATTGTTCTTCCCTACTTCCATTTTTATATAAACCAGCTTGTATCCAGTTTCCTTGTGCAGAAGAAGCTGTTACATCCATTCTGCAAGTGTAGTGAAATAAATATTTACCTGCGGCTGAAGCAACAAATTTACTATTAGTAGCATCATAATCTCCACCTACATCAAATACTTCAGTTGCAAATAATATTTTAGTCCATGAAGCATAAGCTACACTTTGTGTACTTGACAATTTTGCAGCAAAAACAGGAGAATTTGCTACAGCAGCTCCACCACTTTGCAGAGTTCCTGCTACGTTAAAAGTTGCACCTGATGGCACAGTAATTGTATCACCTGATGTTCCTATTTCTAATGCAGTACCTGTTGCTGGGTCTACTTTATTTACATTTAATAAACTCATATTATACTATTACCAATGTTGATCCCGAAGGAATTGTTGTTGTGCCAGTAAAACTTACAGGTCCCGCAAGAACTGCGTTCCTACTAGAAGCCATTGTAAAACTACTATAACTTGTGTTATTTTCTACATAAAATGTAGCAGCTAATTTTCCTGAGGTAATGGTTCCATCCGAAGGCGTTCCTACGTCCACGTTTTCACCCATTGCTACAATAAAATCTATATCCGTACTTGCAACACTCACCCCACCGAAGTCAATAGTTGCCCCCGATATTGTATATGCTGTTCCTGGAGCTTGTATAACTCCTGATATTGACACAATTAAATTTTGTGCCGCACTCGGATAATAATTAACTGATGATGATTGAAGGGTATAAGATGTCGCAGGTGAACTTCCGCTCACTGAGATTATCTTTCTATCCCCAATATCTAAATTTCTTCCTATGTATGGCATTAATCTGCCTCCTGTATTGTATTACCATCTGCTACCCATTTTTGAATATCTTGGTAGTGTCTATTTTGTTCATCGTGTGGTGCTTGAATAATTTCACTACTAGAATAAGTTATGATGTAAGTATTACTCCAAACTCCATTATCGTTATTGTGTTTTTTTACTGTGCTTATCATTTATAACTCCGCATCTGTTGCCATTTTTGCAAAAAAGTACCCACTATCACTACTTAACGATTGTGCTTTTTGTGCCAACAATCCATATTGACTTAAATTATTTGCACTACTAATTACTGTGCTGTTAAATCTATTATTATTGGCTAATATACTTGAATAACCAGAAACATAAGATGGAGTTGCTCTATGTTCTACTGCAAAAGTAGTAGCACCACCATAGCCACCACCAGTTGTATCACTATAATAACCCATTGTAGAATATTGAAAATATCTTTGACACCTAGATAAATTATCTCCATAACTTTCATGTTGGAAAGGTGGTAAAGTAGAAGAAGTATATTCACCTACTTCTAATTGAACGCCTGTAATCGCCCAATCATTTGCTGTATTGCTTGATAAAGCAGGAGTTCCACCTGCTGCAAAATCAGCATTAGAATAAGACTCCCATGCTGTTGGAACTGAACCACTTGTATAATCGCTACCAGCCGCCAACATAAAATAAATTCCTAAACCCCAACCAGTATCATTGTTAAAACCATTAGAAGTATCTGCTGCAAAATTTAAAACTTTATATTCCCATGTGTCAGCAGAACTAATAGTATAAGTTGCTCCACATACTCTATTAGGAGAAGAATCAGCATTATATAAATTAACTTGTGCAGCTCCAGTGTAAGAAGATTTAACCCAAAAAGCTAAAGTAAATTTTTGTGCATTAGATGTTCCAGATTTAAATAAAGAACAATCTTGTGCTTCCATTTTATATTGTAATTCTAATCTTTCTCCAGCTGCAGGTGCAGTTGCAGTTGTGCAATCTGCTCTCCAAGCAGTTTTAAATCCATTATTAAATGCTTCTCCTGAAGTTAATGCTTCTTGAATAATTGTAAGTTGAGCTCCTGATACTGTTCCATTTAATTTAAACCTATCACAAGTTTTATAACCCTCTGTTGTTACTCCTGTTTCTGAGGTTGACCTTTGAGCCACAGCCATATCGCCATTTATTACTAATGCTTGAGCATTAGGTCTAGCTGGAATACCTGATGTCTTTGCAGCTGTAACCGCGTTGTCTGTTATACTTGCCGTTACTATTTTACTTGTTGCCATTATTTAAATTTCTCTATTAATTCTTTGTCAGCATTTAATTTATTTTGCCAATTTGTTTTAAGTTCATCAGTCCAATGTTCAGTTGCTAATGCTTTAATATCATCAGATTCACTTGAAACATCTTGATGTGGACAAAGAACTCGTCTATGTCTTCCCTCTGCTGTATCTTCAGCAATATGAATAATTTTATATTCACTTATAACTTTTAAATGTATCATTATGCCACCCTATATGTTGCGTTAATATCGTAACTAGCACCATTTCCAAAAGCAGGAGCTAGGATAATCACTGTCGTTACATTTCTTGACATAATAGCAGGATAATTAGCACCCGCAATTTGTGTTTCTCTGCACCAATTAAGTGTATGAACAAGTCCAGTAGTAGCCGAAGAAAAAGGAAAATTATAAACTTCAATATTTCCAGAAGCACTACCAGCTGTTGTTATATTTACTTGAGCTTGAGCATGTACTATATTTCCAACTTTAGTATAATAACCAGTCATAGTTCCTTTAGTAGTAAAACTACTACTTGTTGGATCTGCATCTGGTGTCCATGTTCCAAACTCATAATCATCTAATAAATTTGCTGCTGTTGCAGAATTAACTCCTAAATAAATTCCATAAGAAGCGTTACTTGGTAACAAATTTCCAGAACTCTCTGACCAATTAGAAAGGCGTTTAATATAAGAATAGTCTACTCTTTTAAGTGCGCCTGCGTCACTTACCAAAAGCTCGTCTGTGTCTGCTGGCTCGGCTCCGAGTGCAGTTTGACCTGTAATTGCGTTAGCTGATAACTCATCAGCTCCAACTGACCCTTGTCCTGGAACTACAGTTTGAACTGCCTTGCCCAAGAAAACACAATACATTGTGTCTGTGCCAGATGTTGCTGCTGAAAGTGTTAAAGTTGTACCCGAAGCTGTGTATGCTTTACCAGATCCAGGCTGTTGAACTACATTATTGATTACTAATCGTATATCATTTTCATTTGTTACAGCGTGATCTAGTGTATAAGTTGTAGTAGCACTTGTTGTAAAATGCTGTGCTGCAAAACTAGTATAATTTAAAGCTGGTGTATTTCCTACGTAACCCAAAATAAACTCCTATGTACTTATTGCATCGACTGCTGAAACCCATGCATCCACTGATGAAGCTGTATCAGATTTAATGTAAAGTCGGTCACCCGATTCTACTACTACCTTAGCCCCTCCGTCTAATACTTGTAATGCCCCGCCGCTAGGAATGGGAGCCGTTTTTACTAAATAGTAATTCGTACCTCCATTTGCTATATAAACATCTACATTAATTGTAGTTGTTAATATGTTAGCCAGCGATATGCCTACAATTGTATCATAACTATCGAAGTTAGATCCATTAGGAATATCTGTAGCAGAAGTTCCTATTGCTGATTCTTTATATCTGCGAAAATTCTGTGCCAATCTATCCTCCTATATTATAAAGCAACGGCCATTGCAATGCTAAAGCCTGCTGTTGCTGAAGTTGATGGGTCAACCCCATTAACTGTGTTAACTTGTAAATCATTTATGGCATTATAGATCTCATCAGACCCATCTACATAAATAATAGCATCTCTACCTGCATTAACAGTATACGTTGCTGCACCTGTTCCTGCTGTACAAATTATATTACTAGCATCCCCAGTATTATTTAAAACATAATACCACATTAACTTGTTTGGAAATGTAACTGTAGTTGTGCCCCCTGGACTTCCTGTAAAATTTAAAATCTTACAACGTCCGTCTTCTTGTGAATAAGAAGTAGGATCATTTGTAAAAGTTAAAGTCTTAGATGTTCCAGTTAAGGCTACGCCGATATAGGCGTTAACCATATCGTCGATACGTTTTAAGTTATCATTTGTTTGATCACCCCAGGTGTTATCATTTTCACCTGTAGTCATCAACCTCAACTCGGCGTTAGACCATGTTGATGCCATTGTTTACTCCTTTATGCTATACGTATTATAGCGTTACTTGAATCTGCAGTTGGCCATTGTATTTCAAATGTACCTCCTGAAACTGAATAATCTGCTCCAAAATCAATTACTGCTACTGCAGAATTACTATCACTTGTATTGTATATTAAACAACCACGTGTAGTAAATGTTGCTGAAGTCCATGATGCGTTAGCACTAAAATCGGTAAAAGCAGTTGTACTTGTAGATGTTGGATTAACATTTGTTAGTGCAAATCCACCAGTTGTATAACCACTACCGTTTGGTAGTTCATCAGAGTTTCCTGTCATGTCTGAGTAGTTAGTTGTTGCGGCACCGTAAGTACCTGTGATACTTGCGTTAGCTTTAAACAATGCTACTTTAAATGCATCTGCTCCGTTATTGAAATCATGATCCCCTTCGAGTAATTCGACTTTGAAACTAGTACATAATGCTGATGTTAAGCCTGCCATTATCTATCTCCTTCTATTCTTCCTAGTGTTCTAAGTTCACCTTTATATAGTTCGGTGTTCCTCATTCTTACTTGTTCTTCTACCCCCAAAGTTTGAACAGCTCGTTCATACAACTGTTGATAGTTGGTTAATTGTTGCGGATCTTTCATAAATGTAGCTGCCTCTATAAGACAAGCATTTAATAAAACATCCTGACATCTATCACCAAGATACGTATTTGCCGTACTTGCTGATAAACCTGGTACTCTATAAGTATACCCTATTTCGCACGTAGTGTCAAGACTTGGAGTGGGTGCAAATATAATATTTGTATACCTATTGCTAGTTGTATATTGTGTTCCTGGGCGCTGGTATGAATAATACTGTACTGTACCTTTACCTGCTGTTGCGCCAGGATCTTTAGTAAATTCTCTAATAAATGTTTCATCTTTTTCATATAACATATCCCCATTTTGAATACGTAAAAATCTGAGTACAACCAAATCTTCAGGCATAGCTACTGTAGGAGTGTTTGCTGTCAAAGCAATTGTAACAGTTTTTCTAAATGCATTTAAATCTAACTCCTTCATAATACGAAGTTCAGCGTTAGCAATACATACATCTATTGGTGCTGTACCTGATCCTGTTGCTGTAGTAAATTCTGTACTGTCATTTTCAGTCCAGTCTTGTATAGCTTGTTTTAATTGTACGTATGTTAATCCCATTTATTTACCCCATTCATCTGTACCCCATAGATATGTTCCATATCCTGGTGTTACTGCTGCAACTGTTCCTAATGAAGCTGTCATTGCTGGCAATGAAACACCCACTGCTGTAATGTCAACTGCTTGAACAGTACCTAACGTTGTAGTTCCTGCAAACCCATCTGCATATTCAACTGCATTAAGTATTAATGTACCTAATCCACCTGTACCTGCTATTCCTGGTGGTATTTCTATACTATTATAATATAGTCCAGTATTACCAAGAGCAGAAGTCATTGCTCCTAACTCAACTCCAGAAACTGTTTCTGATACATTAAGAGTTATACTTCCTAATGTAGTTGTTCCTGCAAATCCGCCAGCATCTTCTACAAGATTAGCTGTTACAGTTCCCAATGTTGATGTCATTCCTGACATCGTTACTGGATGAACTAATTTTTCTATAACTGCACCTAATGATGCCGCTACTTCAAATCCACTTGCTGCTTCAGCCCCACTAATACTTACTGTACCAAGTGTACTTGTTGCAGCGCTTGGAGCAGTGATTGGTAATACAATTGCTATTGCTATTCCCCCAGCATTTAATACACTAGTCATCTGGAATCCAGATGGTGCATCTGCTGTAAGTTGAGCAAGAGCACGTCCTAAATTAGTCGCACACTGTCCTGACCATTTTCCATACAACGGTCCTAATCGTACTGTTGTAGGAACTTGATCTTGATCTGGTCTTGGTTTATATAAAACCGTTGGACCTGATCCTTCAATATATTTACCCGGATCTAACTGAGGTTGTTTAGGTTCCCAGTCACCCTTGTAAACTCTAAATCCATTCCACTCTGTTCGAGCGTCTTTATACTTAATCTTAAACCCTGATCGGTCATCGATTAGTACTGCGTGTTTACCCCTCGCGTATTTGCCCATTATGCATACCCACGCACCTTAGGCTGTACATAGAAGCTTGCACGCTCTCTGTCTTCTTCTCTAGCTAATTCCCATTCTTTTTCATACATTTGAGTTAACTCTTGTCTTCTAGGAATATCTACTAACTTTGGATGTTTGTTTGCTAGCTCTACAGTTAAACCACTAATTAATGCTGGTAGCATTCTTTTAGGTACAGCTGCATTTTGTTGGTAATTATCTGTTATATCTTCTCCATACTTAATAGCCCACATAACTATTTCATATCTACTATCTTCACTTGGACCCGGCCATAAATAAACTGTATGATTCGCTGTTCCGCTAGAATCAAATTCAGCATTTCTATCTACTGCAAATTTAAGTGGTGTACCTGTTGAATATTTATTAGGATAAGAAAGCCAATCAGCATAACTGATTCTTTCCATTTCAATATCTTGATCAGGAGTGGCATCTGTATCACGACACGCTGCCGTTAGGATATCTGAATATCCATTAGCTGCTAAATCGAATGTAGGATAAGTTGTATTGTTAAATTTATTTACTGCTACTTTATGTAAATGTAATGTGAATAGATTAACTCCTTGATTAATCCATTTAATCATTAATAAATTAAGAGAACGTCTAGCTGTGATTAAATCATAACCACCCTTTGAGCTTACTCCTAATCGTTCATAAGCTTCTTGTATAACATCTGCAATTTGCAGACTAAATGTACGTGTACCTGAACTAGCCACGTTGCCCCCTTACATTAATGCGCGAGTTAATACCCACAACAATTGACCTAATACCATAAAGCCAATTGTATACATTACTTTCGTAATGCTGTTAATTTTTTCTTCTATGTGTGTTAAATGATTATCTTTAATCGTTGAAACACGTTCACTTAAAAGTTTTATTTCGCCTTTAAGTTCCTGTATTTCCAAATCATACTTGGAAATCTCAGACATATATTAATTCCAATAAACTGTTGCGCTTGCGCCTGAACCAGCTATATCTACAAAGATATTAGTTTCACAGACTCTTCCCATTGCTGGAACTGTGAAGCTTGTTGTACCTTTAGCTGCTACAGATAAACCTAAAATAGCTGTACCTGTTGCACTTTGAGCATCATAAATATCTACTGTTGCATCAGCTGAAGCGCCTGCTTCTAATACTACAGCTAATAAACGTTGTCTATGTGCAGTACTTGTTTGACCATCGGTAGTTGCATCAGCAGTAAAATATGTTGATTGTGTATCACCTTGTATTGTCATTGTAATTCCTTTAAATGGGGAGACCGAAGCCTCCCCTAATTATATTAGCTTAAGTTGTTATTTTGTATGTATAAAACAGTTGCTGTTGCAGCTCCAGTAGAGCCATCTTCAGTTCCTGCTACAAAATCTGCAACTACTTCTAAATCAGTAGATCCTACATCAGTTGCTTCAGTATCTAAAGTACCATGTGTAGTTCCTAATGCTTTAACGTTAGTCGCTGCTATGAATGCATTATCATCACTATCTGTTCCAATTGCAACAGTTGCTGTTCCACTATCATTATTTACAGTTGTAACATTTAAGATTACATCTACAATTTGTGAATTAGCTGGAACGATTGCAACACGTTGGTTTAATGAATCTGCTCCGATGATATCCAACACAACAGATTGTGCCATTACTACTGACCCAATGTTAGTTACATTAGTACCTACTGTGGTACCTGTTGTAGCTGGTATGTTACCCGCTTTAATCGGGCCTGAAAAAGTTGTTGTTCCCATTGTCTTACTCCTTGTTTTTCTGTCTGCTTACGCAGTCAATAGGTTTATGTTAATCTAATGCAAGGGGGCATATTTCATCCCCCTCACATTCAAAGCCTTAGGCTGGATTAGATCCGTATACACCTCTCCAGTCAGAGAAGCCAAATACATATCTCTCACGAGATTTATATCTTACGTTTCCAGTCTCAAAGTCACCTTCCATCTTAGTTTCGATTGGAGTTCTAGTGAAGTGCTTCATACCGTTAGGAACGTCAGTTCTTAACCACCAATATTTACTGTTAGTAAATCTGTGGTTAACATGATATCCACCAGCTATCATACCTTTAGATACGATTGCGTTGACATCATTGTCTGCAGTTCCAACTCTGTATGGAGACGCCATTAGTCTCTCCGCCACGAATACCAATTGTCTTGGAATGTGTAGAGTTCTAGCCTGAGCTGCGATTGGGATCGACTTGTCATCAGTAAATCCAGCAACATCAATTAAAGCTTGTTCCAGAGAAGTCTCTGAAAGCTCTGCTTGAGTTGTAGGAGTATTTGATCCAGTTGAACCATCTTGTAGTGGGTGAGCATTACTTACTAATGCAACACCGTCACCACCAGCATACACACCAGCTGTAAAGCTATTGTTGTATACCGCAGCACCTTTTGTTTGTTTAGCAGCAGCCATTGATCTAGCTAATGCTTTTGTTAATCTAGTTGATAACTTGTCGTATAAGTTATCTTCCATTGCTTCTTCAGTAATTGAGAAAGCCATAGCAACAGTTTCGTTTGTGTAGCGAGCTACCCAACCTTCACCTGTTTGTGCGTAATTTACGCCTTGACCTTCAAACTTAGTTGAAGCTTCTCCAAAGCCTGGGAAAAGAACTTCCTCTTCAAAGGCTCTGTTTGATTTTTCGTTCTCAAAGAGTACGGCTGCTTCATCTTCGTAACGTTTATATTCCGTTCCAAAGATAGCATGCAAACCCGGTACTAATTCTTTGAGTAACTGACCTCTAGTTATAGCCATAGTATTTTACTCCTTTAAATTAAGCAGTCGGGAAGTTGCCGTCATAGACACCCCAAGAATGCGTGTTAATTTTAACAAGAACATCCATTGTAGTTCCCGCTGAAGTGTAACCCAAATCATCCTGAGCAGATCCTAAGATCTGGAAAGGATACGCTTTTTGTGTAGCGTTTTGAGTATTACTTGCAGTAGAAGAGTCCAATGAAGAACCTGCTTTATGCGTCGTAGCTGATCCAGTCCCAGTTAAGTTCTGTGCCACTGCTCCTACGTCAGCAGATGTTAATGCGCTAGCAGCTTGATCTGCTTGCATTTTGAAGATCGTTGAAGGATCGTCATAAACATATGCTTTGAATTGAGCTTTTGCCACAGTACCAGTAGGGATAGATCTTACGAATTTTACGTCGCCTGAACTGTTGTCTTGATATTCTGCGCCCCAGAAAACACCGACAATTGCGCCCAGATCTCCTGAGCCAATGTCTTGTACTAATAGACCACTAGATAAAGAACAAGTATCACCTTCAAAATATGCAGAAGGTGCAGTTGCAGCGATGCGATACCCGTTACCATCAACCCAGTTGTTAAGACGAATTGTCCCACCATTTGATTGACGTACAGGTGATAATCCATAAGCCATAATAATCTCCTTATTACTTATGCACTAAGTTCGATTAAATGACTAACGCGGTGTTAATCTTCAAACTTAGCGTTTTTTGCCGCTGAACCTCTTGTTACAGAGGTGGTAGATTCATCTACCACAGGCATGCTTGAGTGAGAAGCGCTTTTTAAATCTTGCCCATAAGCTTGGGCCGCTTTCTTCGTTTGATCTTCGTAGTACTCTCTCTTCTCTGTCATATAGTCTGAATCCATTTTCATCAAAACTAAATCGCCAGATCGAACAGCACCTGCGTGTTTGCCTGCCGACATAACGTCAGCTATATAGTCTTTTCCTAATTCCTCAGGTTTAACTAACTCATAGCCTTCGCGTAGTCTTTCGTGAACATTGGCATCATCTGGTTGATTTAACAACTCATGTCGCACCCAAAGATACTCAGTACCTTCTGGTGCAGGAGGTGTCTTCAATTTTGAAGGTGCCTCAAATGTTCTTTTTCGAGTTGCCGAAGCTCTAGTTTTACGGCTTGTTTTAGTTGCTTGTGTCATATTAGCTCCCCGCCTCATTTTGGCGCAATTTTTGTCGCGCATATTCATTATAGGAAACGTTAAGACGATCAGCCATTTCTATTTCAGATTTGGTTAATCGTACTTTTGTTTTTCCTGTGGTGGTACGCGTTCCACCGACAACTGTAGGAACCTTCCTAGCAGTTCTTTTTCTCATATCAGGAAACTCTGCCATTAATCTAGCATCAAGTTCACTGTAATATTCTTCAGAACCATCTTGAGGTGCAATGCCCTCATCAATAAGTTCTTTGTGAATAACCAAAGCTGCTTGAGTTTTTATTCTGTCCGCAGTTTTGTTTCCACCAAACCAGCTATTCCTTTTCTGCCAAGCTAATGCTTTGCGATCAGGAAGAGGTTGTTCTGGTTTAGTAGTAGGTTTCTTTGCAGTTTCCTTTACTTCAGAACTTTTAGATTTGGATCCCAAATCTCTTTCCGCTCTAGCCTTATATTGTTTGGCCACCAGTCTTTCTGCTTTCACAGAGGCTAAGACATCAGTTGCTTTAATCTCAGCGTCAACGTCACTGGCTTCTTTTGCAGTCTTTAGTACACTTAAAGCTTGTTTCTCTTGAGCTTCCAATCTATCCATATATTGATTGATTGCATCAAGTTCAGAATCAGCTTGTTTAGTTTTAAGTTGATCCCTCTCAGTTAACCACGTTTCTTTTTCGTCTTCGTAGCCTTTGAGCTTTTCTTCAAGTTCCTTCTTCTGCGCAACAAGTCGCTTAATACGTTTTTCAGCGCGCTTGCCGAATACTTTATTATCTTTGGTATCTTCTTTAACTTCTGTTTCTTCTGCTTCAGTTGTCTCTTCAACTTCTGGCTCAGAGTCTTCTTCAGTTTCTGATTCTTCCTCAGTAACTTCAGTATTTTCTTCTGTAGACTCTTCAGATTCTTTTTCGGTTTCTGTTTCATCTAACTCTTCAGGTAATTCCACAATGATATCTTCATCTTCTGTATTACCTTCCTTTTTTTCTTCGTCTATCATATTCAACTCCTCGGTCGTGAACCGCGTTTACCACTATCTACATATATTATAGCCTAATTCATCCGATAATGCAAGACTATTTATGTGTAATTTTTGTAGGATCTGGTACTATACCAATGACTTCATCATCATTTATTATAGCATAAGTCTCTTTTTCATAAACAAACTTTAATCCTACATACTTTCCTGTAAGAACCCAGTCACCTTTTTTACACCATTTAGTGTCTTTATCATGGTAACAATCAGGCCCCATATCAATAACTTCTGATACTACACAAGAAAATTTTGCCGCATCTACTGACTCATCAGTCAATATAATGCCCCCTGCTGTTTTATTAGCTACTTCTCGGGGTTTCAATAGTAAACGATAACCTGCTGGTTTAGGTAAATCTTTAGCCATCATGTGTCTCCTTTACTAATTTAACTAATTCACTATGTAATCTAGACTGTAAATCTGTTAAAGTATGTTGTATACCTAACATATATTTATAATCTTCCATAGAAGGAGCACCTTGTAATATCTGTGCTTGATTAGCGTCGATGGACTCCTGTATTATTTTACTTAATCTCTCCTTATAATCCTTGGCTTCTGCCATATTACCTCCTGTAAGTTGAGGGGGCATCTCTGCCCCACTCGTTTATTTTATTTTTATTTCCTTAGGTCTTTTCTCCTCAGGTACAATTTTCTCTAATTCAATAGATAATAAACCATTCTCAAATTTAGCCCCGTTAACGACTACGTCATCTGCTAATGCAAATGTGCGCGTAAAAGCGCGTTGAGATATGCCACGGTGTACGACATCGTTGGACTTACTGTCATCTTTTTTAGATTTAATTGTTAATGAATTATTCGAGTAATCAACTGAAATATCTTTTTTATCGAAACCAGCTAATGCTAGATCGATAGTATATTTAAGATCATCAATTTTACGAATATTATATGGTGGATAATTAGGAACATCCAATTCAAGAGTTTCAAGTCTATCCCATAAAGAATCAAACCCAACTGTGAATGGTCTGT
>VTLG01008111.1_pt1 | contig 17224 bp, 23 predicted proteins | sample 4694571 | NCBI WGS metagenome assembly VTLG01 (sample SAMN12604809, study PRJNA352737) | marine metagenome | biome: ENVO:00000447; feature: ENVO:00000209|ENVO:00000569|ENVO:01000036; material: ENVO:00002151; isolation source: viral sequences binned using virsorter ...
TGCGTGTTCCTGAGTCGTGGCTGTTTCTAACAGCTTGAAGGCATCTTGACTTCCTGTTGGTGAAGTTTCGGTGCTACTTGCTTCACTTAAAGTTGTTCCTGCATTCCAAGAAGTTCCTGATTGTCCTATTGTGTAAGTGCTGCGGATGATCAAATTCTCACCTCCAACAAAGGTATTAAGGGTACTTTCGGTAAATGTTAGTCCATCGTTACTCACCACTGGGGTGCTGATGTATTTGCTTGGAATTGGTTTGTGCTCCAAAACGCTAAGATTATCGATAGTCAGAGTTGTCGAAGCACCTTTAGCTTGGAACTGGATATTAACATTGTTTTGATCAGCCACACCTTCGATTGTATGGGTTCCAACGCTATTAATATGATGAACGCTCGCAGTCTTATTTATAGGATAACGAACAGCAATCGCACCTGCTGTATGATCTGTTACTGTTACAGTAACTTTATATTTTCTCCCATTGACGGCTCCAATATTCTGTTGTAAAAAATCGTTCTCAGCGGAAGAAATAAACCCTGCCTGTCCTAATGACACTGAAACACTTGAACTTCTACTCGTCCAATTAACCGAAGGGTTGTCAAAGCCACCATCAGTGACCTTTTCTGTTCCAACGGCCTCGTAGGTTGTTGCTTCCTCAAGTTGAGCACCAAACAAGTATACACCATCATTCGCTGTTACTGTTGTGCTGTTATTTGAATCGGCTAAATAAAAGGCTACGTTTTGTGTGCCTGTTGATGTTGCTTTGAAGACAGTGCTGACCCTATACCAACCATCAGACCCTATCGCTGTTATTTTAGCATCAGATTGTGTAGCTCCTACAGTGCCAACAGTTCCGTTCGCTAAATTAAAATAAGTTCTAGTGAAGTTAGTATCATAAAGTACTATAAAATCTTTATTTTTCTTTTTTGCGTACACACTCAAAGTGTAATACTTGCCCGAAGTCACACTTTGACCACTAAAGATAGAGCCTGACCCCCCCGATGCTGTTGTTTGTGTTACCAACCAACTGTTGTTGCCTCCAAATGGATCTGTTTCTGTTGATAAAGTTGCAGTGGTACGTGCGTTACTCCACGAGCCAAAATTTTCACTCTGTGGAATTATGTTCATTGAGGTATTCCGAACAACAGATGACTCACTCACTCTATCGCTCGCATCAAACATCACCTGTGCCTCGGTGTTATCCGAGCTTCTTCTAATTCTGCAAGCATACGGAGATACGTTTCCAAGCTTTCTAAGAGAAAAGGCTGCTATCGGAGGTTTTTGGGAAACTTCTTTTACGAAGACGTTGTCAACCTTCAAAGTGGTCGTACCCACAATCGTGAATAGTAGTCTAGTGGCATTGCTCGAAGTGTTGGCTGTGATTATAGCTGTGTAGTTTCCATTAGCATTATAAACCCTATCAGTATCTTCGGGAAATCTGATTCTTATACCCCCCGAAGAATAGTCGCTTATTATGAATTTAACCTCGTAAGATTTACCTTCTTCAGTAGCGTTATCAAAATAAAAGGCTTCCCCACTGGTTGCATTATTTAACACCATTTTCCCACCGCTTATACCTGTGGTTGAAGGTTCAGACACACCCCAACCCGAAGTGTTTGAAAAGAAATTGTTGGTGATTCGTTCAGTGTCACTAACAGTTAACTTAAACTTCTCAAGAAAAAGTTGTTCAAGTTCTGCACCTGTAAGTTTCCTCGTAATTCCGTTAGTTAAAGAAGCGGTAAGTTTTCCTGTTTGTGATTTAAGTCCACTACTTGTTGGCGATATAAAATCCCGAGGCATCTTTTAAATTATCTTTAATTATATGGTGTCGATAGGAGCGATCTCTACGTAAAGATTGTCGTTCCCTGCGGAGGTTCCTGTTCTGTTACTAACAACGAGTTGAAGCTCCGTTTGGGATGTTGTAAAAGTACATCCACCGGGAGCGGTTAAAACTGCATCCGATCCAATGTCTACATAAGCTCCCCCGACTTTATGTTGAAGTGTTAATGTAGTTCCCGAGCTAAAAGTTCCCGAGGCAAGGAAAGCATAAGTGCCGCCTTTGATCGGGTTTATTTTCGGGGTGGATGTTCCGGAGTTATAAGTACCGTTACCATTAGTATCTCCTGACCCAGATAAGTTGATAGAAGTTGTGCTTATCATCTTTGTTGTTTCTCTCTATGGTTAATTATTAATAAGTATTTGTATTGCTTCCTGTTCCCGACTTAGGCGTTGAAACACTAGCTCGGCGAATAGTTAAAGGACTACCTGTGCGTTTCTTTTTTCTCCTGCTTGTATCAGCTTTGTTTTCTATTATCTCGGCAACCTCACTCGGTTCTTGTATTGGTGGAACTATTGGAGGCGGCGGCGGAGCCTGTATTTTTGGTCGGGATAAGCACATGATTTTATTAGTCTTTTCTTAATAAGTTTTCGTTTTGTTCTGCATTTTTAGCACGTAAAAAATTGATGATGTTTCGTTGTCCAAAATAGTAATCCATGTCTCGGAGTTCATCTTTTGGGGTAAATTCTTTAGGAGGAAATATATCGTCGAGCTTCTTAACTAATTCACTCGATACGACTGGAAAAGTATTATCCATTTTTAGGTCAATATTTCTTCTTTTTTATTTTAAGCTTGTTACGACCTTTAGCAGTCTTAGCAGCTTGTTTAAAATTCTTAGCTGTCGGGGCACCTTTTGTTCCGGGCTTTCTCATCTTTTCTCCGCTTCCTTCTTTAATGCGTTTACGTTTGGCGTGGATGTTTGCGTATAATCCTTTTTTCATAATTGTTTAACAATCCCATTTTCTTAGGGCTAAAGCTTTACGAGTGGGTCTTCCCTTACTGTCTTTCATCGGTCCCTTAACTCCACTCATCCGGGCACAAAAAGATCTTCTCCTAGCCGCAGCTTTGGGACTTCTTTTAGCTTGCTTTGAAGATACCGGGGGTTTTAAATTACTCCCTTGTCTCTTTGCAGCACGTCTTCCGGCGGCATTAAGACCACCTTTAGGATCTTTATGTTTGCTAGTCAGTCTGATTCTTTTACGCCTTGTTTGTTTAGCCATTTAGTTAAAAATGTTTTATCTATCTGCCAACTTTTTTTAAACCCCTAAAAAAATAGCCCCCGAGGAATCCCCCGGAGGCTTTTAGTTTGCTGTTGTTTTATGTGTTGTTTATATCTTTGCTTCGTAAGTAAGCAACTCATCAATTAAAGGTTGGAACTCTTGTTCAAAGCCGTCACCTCCATATTCATCTAACTGGTCTAGATCGATTGTTTTATGTCCAGATACATGATTAAAGAACCTCGGGTCTTTATCCATTAGCTTCTCTAAACCATCTTGCAATACTTCACTAGGTTTGAACTTCGGTTCCGTTTCTATTAGCTCGGCATGAGTTAATAACTTAGCAACCGGGATATCATTGATAACTAAGTAAACGCCCCAATGTCCATCACGTTTTGCAAGCATGAGTTTAGAACTCTGAGCTTCCAGTTGGATCATTATCCATTTCTCGTATAGTTTCTGCAATGCAGTTTTACTTTTAGGTTTTTCTTTTGTACTCATGCTGCCACTATAGCACACCGAGTTTTGGAGTTTGTTAGGAAACAGCCTAAATACCTACCTGTAATAAAATCCGAGACTACTATGATAGTGTTAAAAAAAAGTTAAAATATTATTTGACCGGTATTTTACGGTTCCTTCAAATCTCTTAATTCTTCCGGCAACATCCCTTCATCTATCCAAGTTTCTGTTTGTTGTAGACACATAGCGTTCCATATAACAGCACCGAGATGATCCTCCTCTTTACACCCTTCCATGTAAGCCCATAGGTGTCGGTAGATCGCATCAATATAACGAGACACCGGCTGACCTCGGGTCCAATTATTTTTACCGTACTTCTCGGCACCCTCGGCGAAACGCTTTGAGCAGCTACGTAATGCACTAATAGGAATTAAAGAGGGCATTCCTTTTCCTTCCATAGAATCCCTAACAGATCCGGTTTCAAATTCAGTGCGTTCTCCACTATCCGGTAACGGTTTTCTTTTTACTACTTCTGCTTTTGTGGTTGCCATAGTCTAATTTCTCCTTCTTTTTTATTATATTCATTTCTACTTCTAAGGATGTAGGAAAGCCGGGCATTGAGTAATGCGTCCTCTTCCGTTTGTCCTTTGGATTCATAAGCGTTAACTACGGTTTCCCAAGTAGCTCCGTTCTTATCTAAGAGTTTGTTAGCGGTTACGCTTCCAATCCCTTTTGCTCCCGAGAAACCGTCAACGGTATCCCCGGATAAAGTTTGGGCAAGGTGGTTATAGTCGGCTTCTTCTTGCGTCATGAAGCTCGTCTCTCTTGACATAAAATTAAACCACTCACATTCCGGTAAGGTGGCGAAGTCTTTGTCGGCACTCACGGCGATATTATTTTTACTGTTGGAACACATGATCCCGATGACATCATCAGCTTCGAGGTTGTTCCATCGGATACCATCGTAGTTCTTAAATGCCCACTCTGTCATAGCTCGTAAACCGAGAGGCTTCCTCTTGTCTTTCCTGTTTGCTTTGTACTCCGGGAATATTTTATAACGGAAGTTTCTGGTGTCGGAGAAAACGAGAAACATTGCATCGCATTGTGTAGCGTCCTCGATGAACTCCATCATATCATCTATGATAACTTTCATCTCGGTCTCGGAACTATGTAAGGTCCATATATCGTCCTCCCACTTAGTCTCCTGCTCCGAGGCAAAAGCAGCCCGGTACATTATCATATCGCCATCGACGTAACTTGTTCTTTTAACTTTTCTCATAATGTTCTTCTTCGGTTCGTGTTAAATAAAACGGAGTGTATTCACCTACATACGCACCATTAATATTGTATTCAAAATATTCGACAGCTTGTTCCTCGGTCATGCCGTCTTCGATAGCTAGTTCAATTATCTTTTGCTTATCATAACAGGCCGTCGGGAGTTGACCGCACCTCTCGACAAACCCGATGAATGCCTTGTCCCAACCATCAGCTTTTACAGCCTCGGGGTTTATTTCTGAAAGTAATTCTAAAGACATATTAATGTGTTTCCGCCCAGTTTTTTCCTATTTTAAATTCACCATCCAAAGGACATTTAATACCGAGGTTCTTCCCGGCAGTTCCTAGAGCCGCCACGAAACCTCTACCAAGATCCTCGGCGTGTTCTTTCTTACACGAGAATTGTACCTCGTCATGCACGTTTGCGTGAAGTTCATAAGGATGTTTAGCGTGGTCCCGAACGAACTCAATCAACGCTTGTTTCATTACAATACTTGCCGAACTTTGCAGTAAAGAGTTAAGAGCTTTATGTTTTGATCGGATCTTTAAATGTCTCCCATCAAGAGCTACGAGGTGTCCATTCATATCCACTGCTCGGTCGATGTCGGTGGTTAACTTTTTAAATGACGGCATCTTTTTAAGAAATGTTTGTCGTAACCTTTTACCTTCCTTCATGCCTTGTCCTACAATCTCACCGAGTAACTGATTACCACATCCGTAGAGGTAAGCATAAATCCAAGTCTTAGCTTGTGGTCTGCTGATACCGAGAACATCCGCATTCACCTGATGGATATCGCCTTCAAGAATCTCTCGAACATATTTACCGGAATCATATTTATAAAGTACATGACCAAGCATCCTTAACTCGATGCCACTTGCATCTGCACCTACGAGAACCTTACCTTCTGGTGCTGTAAATAATGACCGGGTTTCTTTTCCGTACTCGGCGTTGACCGATGGGCATTGACTTATGTTTGGTTGTGAGTGTGTACATCTCCCGGTAACGGTGCCGACTGTATTAACTGATCCATGTATCCGACCCTCGGGGGTAACACAAGTTAACCAAGCGTACCTTCCGTCAACAACTTGGCCCAACCTTTTTTGTATCAAAAGATACTCGAGGAGCTTCAAGGATTCCTTAGTGTTAATCTTTTTAAGAACCGCTTCGTTTATCTCGGGGCGTTTCCCTTCGTAAGCTTCTGGTTTCCACCCTTGAGCCATCAGCCTCTCGGCGATCTGATCTCTACTGCCTGCATTAAAAGGAATAATCTTCTTTTTGTTTCCTAACTTTTCAGCAACATTAGCGATTGCTTGTTTGAATCCCCCTCGCTTTAGTTCTTCTCTAAGTTGTGCTTTTGTTTTAGCAGTAAACTCTTTACCTTCCACTTCAACTATCCAACCCGAGGGACTCTTCATCTCCTCAACAGTTGGCGGAAAGACTTCCTGTAATTCTTTTTCTAGTTCAATCTTTCGGACCATGAGGTCACGAGCAAGTTCCTCGGCTTTCTTAACATCAAAAGGAAACCCATTAATTTCCTGTAACCTGATTATCTTAGCAAACTCATGCTCCATAACGAGAGCCTTCGATGATGTATTAGCTTGCAAAAGATGCTTGTATAGTGAGTAGGTAACCCGAACGTCTTGGTTACAATATTCCTGCATCTCGGGACTAAAAGATTCCCAAGTCTCGGTCTCTCCATGATCTCCTTTAAGATTACCAAGACGAAGACCCCAAGCTTTCAACGATTGAGAACCCACTAATTTTTTAGGAAAGTTTTCTCGTTTATAATCAGTGTCTCCTATGTCCGGAAATAGTATCTTAGCCATCAACATAGTGTCTATGACTTTGTTAATTGATATTCCGTACAACTTATGCAATGCCGGGACATCAAAACCTATCCCATTGTGGAAAACAACATACTCCGCATTCTTTAACATTGATATGCCCTCGGTGATGTTATCTTTCTCGCCGTTGAACTCGTAAAGTTGGCCGGTGTCAGCATCGAGTATCGACATACAATGAAGAGTATTTAAATCTTTTTGAGTTGCCCACATCGTCAAGCCGTTATGCTTTCCAATAGCGTTAGTTTCTATATCTGCGATCAGTAGTTTATATTTCATAATTTTATTCATGGTTTCTGAAGTCTCCGTTAAAAGAGGTTTCGTTAAGTATTCCTTTTTCCGTATCGTATTCGAGGTACGTAGCAATCCCGGTCTCTCCCGAGAATCTATTCTTTAATACCGTGACAGTTGTTGTGTGCTTCTCTTCGCCTTGTAAGTTTCTTGATAAGCCTATAACCATATCCGAGAGTTGACTCAATGCCGCCGAGCCTCTCAACGATGAAAGGTTGGGAGCTAGTCCATCCTCAAAACCTCGGTTGCCCTCGGGTCTTTTAAGGTGACTAACCAGTATAAGAGAGAACTTAGATTCTTCAACCAAAGCTCTAAGCTTAGTCATTAAAATGTCTATGCTTTTTCTCTCCGAAGTTTCGCCTTCCGTAAGACCTGAAATTACTATGGAAACGTGGTCAAGAACGACGTGGGTTACCCCTTCCGCTTGTACCATAAATCTAATGTGTGAAAGTAACTCATCAGTATTCATAGATCCCCAATGGTCGTATAAGAAAAACCTCCCAGAGCCTATTGTTTTTTCAAAACCTTTACTGTAATCCTCATCAACTTCAAAAGGTTCGAGGTGTAACTGTTTCTCTAATTCTATACCGAGGATACCTTGCGATGATCTTTCAACGCTTTCTTCCAAGGCAATGTAACCAACCTTGCAATCTGTTGTAGTCAAAAGATGATGTGCAATCTGTCGACATACTTGGGACTTACCCACACCACTACCGGCGGCAAAAAGACTTATCTCGCCAGTCCGGATACCTCGAGTCATTTTTGTAAGACCATCAAAAGGATACGGTATACTATCTTCATTTGGTTTAGCTCGGGATATTCTATCGAATAACTCGGTGCCGTTTATTATGGCAGACGGTGACCACTTCTTAGCATCCCACATTGCCTTGATAACATCTTCCCCCTTACCTTTAATAAGCATTTCGTTGGCATCTTTCTCACTCAATCGAGCTACATAAGCCTTACCCGGGGGCAGTATCGAGACAACTTCTTCAACCGCTTTTCTTCCATGCTCATCCTCGTCGAACATCAAGACAACCTTCTCGAAATTCTCGAGCCATTTTAAATTCTTTTTAAATACATTCTTAGCAGTCCCGGCACCGTTCGGTAGACTGCAAGTTGGGTATTTGTTTCCACCTAATTGTGACACTGTTAATGCGTCTAGTTCCCCTTCGGTACAAACGAGCATCCTGCCGCCATTGACAAAAAGATGTTGACCAAAAAACCTATCAGTTACGTTGCCTTTAATTGTAAATTTTTTATCCTTACCTCGTATCTTTTGACCGATGAGATTGCCATCATCATCTTTGAAATTTGCTATGTGAACCTCGTTACCAAACTCATCTTCACCAATGTGATACGAAAACTTTCGACAAGTATCCGAGTGTAAACCCCGGGTAGGTATAGGTTCCGGAGTTCCTCCAAAATAATCCGAGTAACCCTTGGTAGGTGTGGGTTCATAAACATCTAAGGGATCGGCATCTAAAGTATCTCCCTGTATTGTCCTGCCACACGAGAAACAATGGGAGTGATTGTCATCGTAGTATGCTTTGGCATCCGAGGAACCGCAGTGGTCACAAGGTTGATCTGATTTGATTATGTTACTATCGCCCATTCTGTAGGTATTTTCTTATGACACCACATAAAGCCATTTTTATCACACCAGTCGGCGTATGTAGTGTTGCTGTTTTTGTTGAGTCTTTGGTGTGCGTTCATGAATAAAAATCTTATGTCATAGTCAGTCTGTTGGGATATCAAAATATGCTTAGTCCTATCAGACGGCTTAAAAAATCCTTTAGCTTCTATTATGACACCGTTAGGAAAAATAAAGTCCGGGGTGTACACGGCAAGCTTTGTGTATTGAATCCGCAAGGTTTCATATTCGAAGTCTACCCCCTCACTTTTCAGTGAGAGGGCAGTATCTCTTTCGAACTTGGACCTAAAACGGGACACTCGACGAGTTATTCGTTTTTTCGCTTGTCTCATTTGTATCCTTGAACTCGAGAGATTCTCCGACAAACCCCCCATCGATTTTATCGAAGCCCATCGATTCAGCATTTGATCCACCGGTGCCGGAATACTCCACTAATTCGACAACCTGTGCCGCTTTAAGCCTCAAGGTATACCCGAAGCCAATCGATGCTACATACCAAGGTGCAAACTCTACGCTGAGACGTAGCTTACTTCCACTCCCTATATTTGTGTCACTTGGTAATTTGTTTCCTTCCGAGTCATACATAGCAACGCTAAACTCAAGAACTCCTTTTGAAGTATTCTTTTTAGCGGCTTGCTTTGCATAAATTTCATAGTCACCTTCGTCAGTTAAACGAACCGGTGATGACTGCATCCTCTTTAACTTCTGCTTACCCTGCTTACTTAACTCAGCTTGATAAGCCTGTTCTTCCAACTCTTCTACTTGTGATGAAAACTTTTTAAAGTCTTCTTCTTCTAAGTGTAGCTTACAACTATAAACCCCCAACTCATCGAACTTAAAATCCGGTGCATTGATCTTCGGGTAAACAGCTTTACCTAACGGTGTTACTAATATCTTTTTCATTTTTTTTTATCTCTTTAGTTATTTATATGTTTTGATTTTTCCAGTTTTAGGAAAAGAAGTAAGGACTATCTCGTATTAAAGATATGTCGGCTGAACCGTATTGGGGCGGCTCGGGAAATTCTAGGTCGGGGTTCTGTTCTTTAATCTGGTTTAACCAGTCACGCAAATAATCATTTTTAAACATCTTCACCGCTTCATCTCTAACCACTTTGTTAAGTATCGGAATGTTTTTACAGTGAGTACCAAATGAATCATGAATCATGGATACGTCATACACGCCGAGGTCATTGATAGAGTTAACGGTTTTGTGTAGTAAACTACCATCAAGGGAGTGGACAAGATTCGGGGCTATGCCTTGGGCTTGTTTTATTGGACTAATCTTATCAGTGTCCTCCCCAAACCTAACCCAAAGAGCTTCTCCATTAATATTAGTTTTAACTTGGGAAGTTTTTATCTTCCGGTAATCCTGCTTAACTATAAAACCCGAGGGAGTTACCCACTGGATAGGTCTCTCGTTCTCACTAAGTATCCGAGAAACTTTCTGCAACCAATCCATGCATTGCTTAGGTAAATCAAGAACCTCCTCGATAGATCTCCAAACAATCATAGATAAATAATGAACCGCTTTATAAAATTCCTTATCACAAAATGGACTCGGGCAACCGTCGGCGTGTATCTTATCTTCAAACCAATCTAAAATATATTGTCGGCATGAATATTGAGTCAGTCCGTAACTCCAAGTCATGCAAGGACGCTTGAGAGTTTTTCTATCAATACCATAATCTAACCAAGCTTGAGCAAATGGATGATTATCTTTTGCATCCTGCCTCATGAATGCCTCGGCTCTCACTTTGGCTACATTATATATGTCGGCAACCCCATCAGTTGCTATAACATTTGTAGCCTTGCAACCATATTCACACCGAGTCAGTATCGAGAGAATTTGTAAGCCGTTGTTAGTAGCGTCGACGTTTACCGGGAGTCGAGTTCTTAGTCTTTCAAAGCCACTTTCTGCAAACTTTCGCCACTCAAAACAAAATGCTATAAATTGCCAAGGATTATCTGCGTCCATCCATTCAGTAAACGAAGAAGGATCAGTAGCCATTTGACAAATCCATTTCGTGTTTTCATAGGTCCACTTTTCTCTCTCGTCCAAGGTAACTTTATCGTTGCCCCAAGTGTTAGCACCGTGAATTGCTAACCACTTAGCTTCTTCTTTACCCCGGACCCTGACATCACGATAAAATTCGAGTAAACCCCGACACAAATCCGGTCCTTGAGTATGAAGAAAACTATTAATAGGATAAACTCTTCCTCGGAAATCAAAGTTCTGCGGTGCAAAAAATCTTTCACCTCTAAACTTCTCGGCGAGCTTTATAATCTTAGCACAAAGAACTCGTTTGCTTCTGGTACTCCGGTTCCTCCGGTGTACTCCGCTTGCAATTTTTGCCCAAGTGTCTCGGACCTCTTTGTTTTCGTGCCCATCAATAGGGAACGGCGGTTTCTCCTCGTCTTCCTGCGGTACCATAGTCGAGCCAACCGGTATATTATTATCCCAAGCCCAAGTAACCAAATCTAAAACATTTTCGTTAATCTGCCACGGTGTTCTTTGTATTAAATTTATAGCTTTGATAGGCTCGGCGAGATCTTTAGGATTTATTGATCTTAAAAAGTTTTTATCCGGGGTCTTTATTAATGTAACATTTGGTAATGTCGTTCCCTCAGTGCGGTACCCTCCCTCCCAAACAGTCTTCCAATCCATTGGTAGCTCAACCGAGGGTAACCAGAAAGGTAACATCAATGAGTGATAGGTATTAAAATTTTCCATCCATTCAAGTGTTGCCGGGGAAGGTACTACAAATCTTGTATGGGATCTTCTTCTTTTTTCTCTTATATAATTGTATTCAACAAGCCCGGTAGTTACTCGAAGAAGTTCAACGAGGGTCATCCCACAAGCTATCCGGTCACGCTTAGTCCAAGGTTCAAAATCCGGAACACCTTCCTTCTCCTCCTCGTGCCTCATAGATAATTGGATATGCCTAAATTGAGATGCTTTAGCTCGACGCTTGGCACCGAGGATTATTCCTTTCCCTTTATCATTGGTCTTTAATAAATATATAAGCCTCAGTTCAAGCTCTATGACCTTACCAACTGCATAAGAAAGTTGAGCAAATGTACAACGCTTTTGAGGAAAAGTATCAAGTGCAGTTTTGAGAGTTAAAAAAGCAGCTTTGTTCGGATCATATTCTTTTAACTCTCGGAGCCACCGGTTTTTCTTATGAACATTTTTATAACTTAATTCTTGGATGCCTTGAGCGAAACGAGGTAACAGAGTTCTTATTAATTGTTGACCCGGCTTAGTACGAGACATCGCCTCCTGCTCACGAGCGGATTCAATTTGAGAATTATAACGACTCAAACCGAGTGATGCCATCTCTTCGTTAAGTTGGTCCTGGTCTAACATAATAATAAAATAATTGTCAGTTAATTGTCAGTTAGCAATAGCCTTTATAAGAGTACGGTGACAATTTTTAAGGTGGGATAAAGGTTAGAAGTCTGCGGTTTTTTCGTGATGACAATAGAATCGCCGGAACCTAAATCTGGAGTGTCTACCAATTTCACCACAGCCGCACAACTCTTTAAACCCTTATCCATCCTACGTTTTAACTAACTCCTCCCTTATAAGTTACTTCATTAAGATTGTCAGTATATGCCGACAAATTTGTCACCTTTTTGTCAGCACCCTCGGACCTATTTTCTAGTGCGTTAAGACCCGATAAAAAACTCTGCGGTGACAACCGAGCATAACGAAGGGTCTGAGCTATGTCTTTATGACCTAACCACTCCTTTGTCAATAGTAGGTTGTTTGTCCTTTGGATCAGTCTACTACCACAAGTGTGCCGACAAACATAAAACAAAAAATCTTTATCATTAGATCTCCCGAGTGCTTCCCTAGCCTTATCCCAAGCTCGGCGGATTCGATCTTTAGTCCAGTGTGCCCAAGGATAATCTTTAGACTGGTGATGCTTTTCAACAGCCAACATTGCTCGGCGAGTTAATGGTATAGTTCTCTTCTCTCCGTTCTTAGTTTTTTGTAGGTGAGCACAAGGACCAAGAACCGGATCTACTTTAATATTTCTCCGGTGTAGATAACGAGCCTCAATCGGTCTCATTCCGGTGTCTATCTGCCACACAAAAAAATCATAAAAATAATCCATTCCGTTTTCCTCAAAATACGTTAATATTTCTATCTCTTCATCCTCAGAAAAATAAACCATTCTCTCGTTGTTAACTTTGATACGAGGAAACACCGGCTTCTTATCAATTAAATTTCTTTCGACTGCAAAAGTGAAAGCCTTACTCATTGAAGCTAATTTTAATCTAATTGTTGCCGGACTGTTACCCTTGTCCTTACAATGCAAAACAAACTTGTCGAGCTTCTCAGTCGTTATGTTTTTAATAAGGGTCTTAGGACCAAAGAAATTTTCAATTTGATAACAATGGTTTCTTGCCGTTGCTTCGTTCGGGGTGTCTTTCCAATGACGGTTAATCACTCGGTCAAATAATTCCATTAATGATAAGGGCTTATAACTCTTCTCTTCCTTATCAATTAAATCTCCTCGAGATATCGCTAACCTTAAATTGCTCTCCCATGCCGTAGCTTCCTCCGAGGTGTTAAATTGTTTTCTATAGCGAACTCCATCTTTCATAAAGTCAGCTAAGAATTTATTACCGCTTTTTCTGATGCTCATTTTGTAGGTCTTTCCGTATTAAGTTGTTAAGTTTTTATTACAATAATTATTAATTAAATAATTTCAAATAAAAAAAAAAGAGAAGCACCGGAGTTTTAAACCTAAAGGAACTACCTACAAACCTCTAGGGAAATGAACACTACCGGTGCTCCTCTTATACATGATATAGTTAAATAATAGTTGAAGTGTAGGTTTAGTCAACGTGATTAATGGAGAAAAATTATTATTAATTAAGCCTCCATATCAAAGGTGAATTTATTTATAAAAGGAGCCGCTAAATGCTTATCCCCTTCGGTGGTTAATAATTTACTAATCTCCTTCACAACAATATGGCAATGAGGTGCTTTCTTTCCAAAGACTCTACCGGCAGTTTCATAAGTGAATCCATACTTTTTAACAAGTATATACATTCCTATTTTCCTCCAGTGTGAACATAAATGCTCGCTACCATCCTTAATATACTCTTCGCTAAATCCCGAGTAGTTCGAGATTGATTGCAAGAGCCGGTTAATAAGTGCTTGTTGATTTATCAGGACCGGTGGTTGTTTTTTACTAGTTGTTTTATTTTTTGCAGTTGTCATAAAAGTTTTTGTTAAGATTATATACAGTTCTATTTGCGTACCTCGTCGCACACTTTTGAGAACAGAAGAATCTATACTGAAAATAATAAACTGGCTTTTTAAATTTATACCGCCGGTCCTCATATTCTCGGATGCCATTAACGGCGTCTCCTACTGTTCTTTTTATACAGCTAAAAAGATATAAATCATCTCGGTCCTTATAAGGATCAAGCTCCGGTACATCGTGAAGAGTGCTAAAATGTAGCACCGCTTCGGTTGCTTGTTTTCCGCATCCATGACATAAATGGCGGTGATCAAATTCAAGGTATCTATTTTCCATGTAGTAAGACATATTAGTTAGTTAGTTTTTTTTTAGTCGGTTAATAATTTGCCTATTTCTAGGTCGTTAATTTTTCGAGGCTCGCCGATAATCTGGTCTCGTAAAGAGTCCATAGTGAACTCATCACAATGTCCCATCCGTGGCTCGTTATCTTGAAAAGGCTCCGGTGATAAATCATAAACAAAGCCGGTTAATAATTCGCCGGTTTCCGAGTAGTGAATATCAAGGATTATAGGCAATCGACAAGGTCGTAAAAATCTATGAATAATTTTAGGCATTAATCTTTCCTTGTTATTTTTTATTTCGCAAAATGCTCACCTGATTTAATTTCGTGCTCCCTGCTGTCGGGCATATCTTCTTGATGAACTCCGCAGATATTACAAAATTCTGACTCAGATCGCTTGTGGATGTAATTATCCTCGCAATCGCAATCCCAGTAAGAATTGTTAAGGAAAAATCCATAACGTTTGCCCGACTCGATTGAACCGTGAAGGAGTTCAAGGGTGTCACCCTCGGAATTCATCCAAGTATCGTTGTTATGATTGTATAGAACCTTGGTGTAGTTATTATTGTTCATCTTTTTTTTTAATGTGTATAGTTTTTTTCTAAGTCAGCCGATTAGCTGAGTGCTAACCCCCGAGGAATCCCCGAGGATTAGAGGCTCAGATAATTAAACTTGTTCAGTTTCTTCTAGCTCGTATTGTCTCGCAGTCTCCTCTAATGCGTACCATGCGAGAGCATTTAAAACTTGCGTGTCAGTCCAATAATCAATAGTATATTGATTTGGTTTACCAAAGATAATAGAAGCAATTTCAAAGGTGCTAATAGTATTTTCAAAACAATTAAAGTTTTGAATCATTATTAACGGATCTGCACCCCTACCGCTTGCATCCTCTTTGATGGATTCCAGTATTTCTTCCATATTATCACGAGCAAATTTGCAAGTGTCTTTATAATATATAAAGCCTCCAAAACCGCTAGAAGCTCCATGGCAACGCACATCTTTATATGTGTCGTGTAGTTCTTCGTCATTCCAACATTCAAAGCCTAATTGATTGCGAACGTTTTTTTCTAATTTGTTAGATATCATTTTAGTTAGTTTTTTTATTTGTTTATAGGGTTAGTCTAACCAGTTAAATTTGTCAGCGATCCACGAGAGAACGCCGACAATTATTAAACCGGTAGAAATTATTAAGGTAGTTAATGCTATAAAGATCATTTGATATGGTAATAAAAGCTAAGTTTTAATAAATGCAAATAGTTTTTTTAAGAAAGTTTTAAAGGTTATAATCATCAATATATTGCTTTAAACCTTCATAATCTACTTTTAAGGATATTCCCGAGAAACTAGTATAAACAAGATCCCCATTTATAACGTGGTCACTTGGTTCGCTTAATTCCTTAAGAGGGTTTTCAAGTTGCGTCTCAATTTCCCCAGTTAGAATATTGATATCAGAGTCAGAGCTTCCAAAAATGTTTAACTCCCAACAGTCCGTTATGTTTTCTTGAATGATAAAATTTCTATCTTTTTCAAGTAGAGGTATTAAAAGCTTTTTTAGTTTATCACTACAATTAGATTCTAGAAATTCATCGCTAAGCGATAACTCACAACCAATAGCTTCCTTGAGTGCTTTTAATTCCCATTCTTTAATTCTGTCGACAGTTATGTAATTACTTGGCATAATATTATTTTTTTTAAGGTTAGTTTTTTTATCAGTTATTAATTAACTGAATTCTAGCCCCTAGAAAGCTCTAAGGGCTAGTCGTTCAATTAATCTTGATTAATAAAAGCAAAAGAATAATCAGAAACATCAAGGTCTAAATTTATTTTATTCATTGCCTCAATAAAGTTATTTAATACGACCTTATCGGCTTCCGGTATTTCCTCGTTACCATCATGTTTTTCTATAAGCTCATTTTGTGCTAAATGGAATAAATCCCAAGCAAATAAAACAGCATCTTTTAAGTTCTTTTTTTCTTCTAGTGTCATTTTTTTTTTATATGTTTAATTTTAGTTTTTTTATCAGTTATTAATTAACTGAATTCTAGCCCCTAGAAAGCTCTAAGGGCTAGTAGTTCAATTAACATTAACCAAGGATGTATTCAGAGGCTTTCTGGGCCGCACTGGCGGCTTGTACGGCTAACTTGCAATCACCTTTTAAAGCCTTGATCCAAGACTGTAAATAAGCGGCGGAATTTTCCATGATATCACTATTATCAATACGAGCCTCATTACATAGAAAAGCGGCCCCCATCTCAGCTATTAGTTCTTCCTTACTGTAAACAGCATCACCGAAGCTCGAGCCTTTACCGACACCTTTTCGATCAAGTCTTGATTCATGGCCGGTGGAGTGGATTAACTCGTGAAAGAAAACCGAATAAAAATTTTCGGCATCTTTGAACCGGTTCATTTCTGGCATTCTTACTTCGTCTTGACTAGGTACATAACAAGGATTACCACGAGGTGAGAGCTTGTTGTTGTCGATAGATATTGCCGGTTTATTTGGCATATTATCTATGATATTTTGAGCGGCTTCTATAGGCTCAATATTGTCATTTAAAGGCTCGGCAATTACCTTGGTAGGATCTTCGATGCCTTCGATTTGGTCGAGGTTGAAAACATAGGAATGTTTAAAGAATGGAATCTTTTCGACCGCTTGTTTTTCGTCGAGTGTTTTCTTACCGTTCTTATCTTTCATCAAGAAATTAAAGTATGTCACCGGCATTCCTTTTTCGCCTTTTATGACCTTCCCACCGGCGTCTTTTGCTTGCTTAAAAGTCATCCAGTAAGAGCTTTTATAACCCTTAAAATATTGCATACCTTCAAGTAGGAAATAATTAAGCCCCTTGTAGGTTTTTTTACTGGCAAAATTTGCCGGTGACGTTATGCGATTGATCTTGAAATTTCTCTTCCAAGGGGCCACGCCATTTTCAAGTAATTCGATTAGCCTATCGGTGACTAATTCATAGGATTTTGTATTCATTTTATGTAGTTTTTTTTATAGGTTAGTTTTTCTATGCCAGTTAATGCTTTTAACTGAATGCGAACCCCCGAAAAGCTCGAGGATTCGAGGTTCAATTAATAAACAGAAACACCGTTTTT